>RCNI01000557.1_pt1 | contig 28227 bp, 29 predicted proteins | sample 2041151 | NCBI WGS metagenome assembly RCNI01 (sample SAMN09708214, study PRJNA481090) | feces metagenome | isolation source: feces | place: Antarctica: Albino Rookery | reverse complement strand
TCGATGGTGTCCATAATCATATTGCGGCTGCGGCGTGTGGCTGTCTGCTCAAACAGTTCGCCGATACGGTAAAACAGCATAACGCCAAGCGCTTCTTCGTAGCTGCCAATGATAAATGCGCCAATGGTCGCAATTGCCATCAGGAAGTTTTCGTCAAAAATCTGTCCTCTGCGGATATTGCTTATGGCAGTTTTCAGAACTTCCTTACCTGCTAGGAAATAGCCAAACAGCATCATTGCGCCGAAAATAATATCGGGAATTACTTCGAAGTGATGCAGAAGTCCACCACCAATCAGGATTACAGCACTGGCAGCAATGAGTGCGATTTTCTGCTGTACATCTTGCTTGGCCTGTTCTTCCTGCTCCTGTCTGGCGTAGCTGTCCATTTTGGTATTGCTGTACGGAACCAGCTCAATGTCCGGTTCAACCGACTTTGCAGCGGCAATGACTTCGGGCATAACTTTGCGGAAGTCATCGGCAGCAATACGCAGCTGCTTTGTGGCAAAGACTACGCTTGCATATTCAACGCCTTCAATGGCCTGAATTTTGCCTTCAATCTTCATAGCACAGTTTGGACAGTCTAATGCGTCCATAACATAGACTTTCTGTTTGGCCTTAGTCTTGGGGGGGGTGGTGGCTTTAGGTGGTTTCTGCTCATGCTTATGGTCATGTCCGCAGCCACAGGAGTCGTGGTGTTCATGTTCGTGCTCGTGGTCATGTCCGCAACCGCAGGAATCATGATGTTCATGTTCATGCTTGTGGTCATGACCGCAACCGCAGGAATCATGGTGTTCATGTTCGTGCTCGTGGTCATGACCGCAACCGCAGGAATCATGGTGTTCATGTTCATGCTTGTGATCATGACCGCAACCGCAGGAGTCGTGGTGATCATGTTCGTGTTCGTGATCATGTCCGCAGCCACAGGAGTCGTGGTGTTCATGTTCGTGCTCGTGGTTATGTCCGCAACCACAGGAGTCGTGGTGGTCGTGTTCATGCTCGTGGCCACACTGGCAGGCGTCTTTATCCAATGCCATAGAATAAGCCTCCTTTATGAAAAGATATATGAATGCGTATTTATATGAGCGATTACTCATATATGTATATAACCACAAAAGCAGAGCAATGTCAACCGCATTATGGAGATGGATTGAGAAAATAATAAAGCCCCACAGCATAGGCTGTGGGGCTTTGTCGTATTCGCTTTAGCTGTGAGCTTTTGCTTCGCAGTACATGCAGCGATAAATTTTATGCGGTGCGTCAACCAGCTTGAAAATATGGGGCAGTTCCTGCTCCGTAGTGGTGATGCAGCGGGGGTTTTTGCACTTAATGACATTGGTGAGCGTTTCGGGCAGAGACAGCACACGCTTCTCCACAACTTTACCTTCACGAATGATGGCAATGGAAGCACCGGGATCAACATAGCCCAGAGCGTTCATGTCGATGTCAATATCGGCATTGATTTTGATGATGTCCTTTTTGCCCATCTTGCCGCTGGTTGCCTGCATGATGATGGCAACGGAGCAGTCCAGCAAGTCCAGGTTCAGCAGACGGTAAATTTCCATGCCCTTGCCGGCAGTGATGTGGTCAATTACGATACCTGTTTCGATAGAATCAATATTCATTTACAGTACCTCCAGAAGTTTGCAAATCAGTGCCATACGCATGTACTTGCCGTTGAGGACTTGCTTGAAGTAGCAAGCACGGGGATCGTCGTCAATTGCTACGCTGATTTCGTTGACACGGGGCAGGGGATGCATGATGCAAAGGTCTTTCTTTGCGTTCTCCAGCTTATCAGGGGTCAGAATGTAGCTATCTTTCAGACGCAGATAATCTTCTTCGTTGAAGAAGCGCTCTTTCTGCACACGAGTCATGTAGAGAATGTCCAGTTCAGGCAGAGCAGCTTCCAAATCCGTGGTCTGGACATAGGGAATGTCCTGTGCCTTCAGTACGCCCTGCTTAATGTAGCTAGGCAGCTTCAGCTCGGTGGGGGAGATAAGTACAAACTTGATGCCGGTATAACGAGACATAGCCTGAATCAGGGAGTGGACGGTTCTGCCAAACTTCAGGTCACCGCACAGACCGATGGTCAGGTCATTCAGACGGCCCTTTTCACGGTAGATGGTCAGCAGGTCAGCCAGAGTCTGGGTGGGGTGGTTGTGACCACCGTCGCCAGCGTTGATGACGGGGATAGATGCGTTCATGGAAGCGACCAGAGGTGCGCCTTCCTTGGGGTGACGCATTGCAATAATATCGGCATAACAGCTGACAACCTTTGCGGTGTCGGCTACGCTTTCGCCTTTGATGGCAGAGCTGGAGTCTGCACCGGTAACGCTCAGAACTGCGCCGCCGAGTTCGTGCATAGCTGCTTCAAAGCTCAGACGGGTACGGGTAGAAGGTTCAAAAAACAGGGTTGCCAGCTTCTTGCCGTGGCAAATTTCGCTGTACTTTGCGGGGTTTTCGATGATGTCGATCGCAATGGCAATCAGCTCGTCAAGCTCCTCAACAGACAGATCAAGGATATTGATTAGAGATCTCATGCTTTTGCCTCCATCCAAGATTCATCGTCGGGGTTATTGCGGAACTTCAGCAGGCGAGCAATATCATCCTTTGCAATGTAGCCTTCTTCAGCAGCAACTTCAGCAATGTGGTCGAAGTTGGTCAGGCTGACATTCTTTACATTTGCTTCAGCCAGACGCTTCAGACCCTTTTCCATGCCGTAAGTGAAGATGGAAACAACGCCCAGAACATCAGCGCCGAACTCACGCAGTACGTTTACAACTTCAATGCAGCTGCCGCCGGTGGAAATCAGGTCTTCTACAACAACAACCTTCTGACCGGGCAGGAGCTTGCCTTCAATCTGGTTGTGTCTGCCGTGGTCTTTTGCGCTGCCACGAACGTAGCCAGCGGGCAGACCCATGATGTGACCGGTGATTGCAGCGTGTGCGATACCGGCGGTGGAGGTGCCCATCAGCACTTCAACATCGGGGTAGTTTTCACGAATCAGTTCAGCCAGACCGTTTTCAACGTCGTTACGCACTTCAACATCGGTCAGAGTCAGACGGTTGTCGCAGTATACGGGGCTCTTAATGCCGCTTGCCCAGGTAAAGGGTTCGTCGGGACGGAAAAATACAGCTTTAATCTTCAGCAGATCTCTTGCAATCAGGTTTTGCAATTCCATGTTCATATCCTCCAGTATCTAAATAAATGTATAAACGAAAGGGATGGGATTAGCCGACAAATTCAGCCACGCAGCGGCGGTATGCAGCAACGGGGTCAGCAGATGCGGTGATGGGACGGCCCACAACAATGTAGTCAGAGCCGAGTTCCTTTGCCTGAGCGGGGGTAGTTACACGAACCTGGTCACCCTTTTCGCTGTCCGCAAAGCGAACACCGGGGGTAACAGTGAGGAAGTTTGCGCCGCAAGCTTCGTGTACCTTGCCGGACTCCAGAGGAGAGCAGACAATGCCGTCCAGACCGGCCTTCTGTGCGTTCTTAGCATAGTGCAGAACGACTTCGTCCAGATTCTTATCAATGAGCAGGTCAGCCTGCATGCGTTCCTGGCTGGTGCTGGTCAGCTGAGTGACTGCAATCAGCAGGGGACGAGTGCCGTCGGGACGGGTCAGACCTTCCAGAGCAGCTTCCATCATGGCGATGGTGCCGGCTGCGTGGACATTTACAATATCAACGCCCAGATTAGACAGAACACTCATGGATTTTTTAACGGTGTTGGGAATATCATGGAGCTTCAGGTCCAAGAAAACCTTGTGACCGCGTTCCTTGATGGCCTTTACAATGGAAGGGCCTTCTGCGTAGTACAGTTCCATACCGATTTTAACGAAAGGCTTTTCTTCGGTGAACTTGTCCAGAAAATTCAAACAAGTGCTTGCGTCGCTAAAGTCGCATGCAACAATAACATCTTTACCCATGATGTGCTCCTCCTATAAGTTCAGTCAGTGAATTGATGTGATATTTTTCCATAGCTGCAGGCAAATCGCGTATGATATTTCTGCAAGCGAAGGGGTTAGCTACATTGGCTGCACCTACTTCGATGGCTGTTGCGCCGGCCAGCATCATTTCCAGCACATCTTCTGCGGTGGTAATGCCGCCGATACCGATGATGGGAATGTTTACGGCTTCGTATACCTGGTAGACCATGCGCAGAGCAACAGGCTTAACGCAAGGACCGGACAGACCGCCGGTGGTGTTGGCCAGTAGGGGCTTTTTGGTTTTCAAGTCGATGGCCATACCCATCATGGTGTTAATCATGGAGATGGCATCGGCACCTGCATCTTCGCAGGCTTTTGCAATGGAAACAATGTCGGTGACATTGGGGGTAAGCTTCATAATTACGGGCTTTTTGGTGACGGATTTCACGGCTCTGGTGATTTCGGCAGCGTTTGCGGGAACCGTACCAAAGCTGATACCGCCGTGGTGGACATTGGGGCAGGAAATGTTGATTTCCAGCCAGCCGATTTGCTCTTCTTTGTCCAGCTTTTCGGCGTTTTCCATGTATTCATCTACACTAAAGCCGCAGATATTTGCCATAATGGGCTTGTGGAATACTTCTCTCAGCTTAGGCAGCTCCTGATTGATGACCGCTTCAACGCCGGGGTTCTGCAGGCCAACGGAGTTCATCAGTCCGCTGGGTGCTTCCGCAATGCGGGGGGTGGGGTTGCCGAAACGAGGCTCACGCGTAGTGCCTTTAGTGGACAGGGTGCCGAGGCAGTTAATGTCGTAGTAATCAGCGAATTCATAGCCGTAGCCAAAGGTTCCGCTGGCGGGGATTACGGGGTTATCCAGTGTAATTCCGCAGAGATTTACCTGAGTGTTTACCATACGATTTCCTCCCTTACCAGAACAGGGCCGTCTTTGCAGATGCGCTTGGTGCCGTACTTGGTTTCGCAGCTGCAACCCATGCAGGCGCCGTAGCCGCAGCCCATGCGTGCCTCAAAGCTAAACTGACCGGATGTTTTTGCTACATCGTCAATGGATTTGAACATTGCTTCGGGACCACAGGTGTAGAAGTAGGAGTAGTCCATGTCCTTCATGGCATCGGTGACATAACCCTTCATGCCTTCGGAGCCATCTTCTGTGGTGATGATGACCTTTGCACCCAGCGCTTCGATTTCCTTAGCCAGGAAAATGTCTTCCTTGGTGCGGTAGCCCAAAACAGCGGAAACGGACTTACCCTCCGCAATCAGAGCCTTTGCCAGAGCGTACATCATGGGTACGCCGGAGCCACCTGCAACCAGCAAGGGAGCATCGCCGGATACGGAAGTATCAAAGCCGTTACCCAGACCGGTGAGCACATCGGTGACATGACCGGGTTTCATATGACTCAAATCGACGGTACCATTACCTACGGTGCGGTAAACGACGGTGACAGTTTCTGCATCCCAGTCGCAAACGGAGAAGGGACGGCGCAGAAAGTGACCATCAATGAGAATGTCCACAAACTGGCCTGCTTTTTTGATGCCGGAAGTATCTCCGGCGAGAATCAGTTTGAAAACACCGGGGGCAATCTGGGCGTTTTCTTTTATAGTAAAATTACCTTGGTTCATTTCAGTGCCTCCTGGTCCAGATATGCGATATTGCCGTTATACACGGTCATGACGCATTTGCCGCTAAATTCCATGCCGGTAAAAGGTGTTGCACGCCCCATAGACAGGAAGGTTTCGGGGTCAACGACTGCCGATTCTTCCAAATCCCAAACACAGAAGCTATCGCCAACGGGCAGATTGAATCTTGCTCTGGGGTTGATGCACATGAGTTCTACCAGTTTTTCCAGCGTGATGATACCGGGCTTTACCAGATGAGTGTACATTGCGGCAAAGGAAGTTTCCAGACCGACAACACCCATGGTGCTTTTTGCCAGTCCGCGGCTCTTTTCTTCTGCGCTGTGGGGAGCGTGATCGGTTGCAATCATATCGATGGTGCCATCAACAATGCCGGCAATCAGCGCATCACGGTCTTCTCTGCTGCGCAGAGGGGGATTCATCTTGAAGCGTCCGTCTTCCTGCAAATCCTCATCGCACAAAATCAGGTAGTGAGGGCCGGTTTCGCAGGTGATGTCTACGCCTTCGGCCTTAGCCTTGCGGATGAGTTCCACGCTTTCCTTGGTGGAGATGTGGCAAACATGGTATTTGCAGCCGGTTTCTTTCACCAGTTCAATATCACGAGCAATCTGTGCCCATTCGCTTTCAGAGCAGATACCCTTATGGCCGTGAGTACGAGCATATTCGCCGTCGTGAATGTAACCGCCACGGAGCAGTTCGTTGACTTCGCAGTGGGCAGCGATAATCTTGCCCAGTTTAGCCGCTTCTGTCATGCCGGCACGCATCATATCGTCCGACTGTACGCCACGACCGTCATCAGAGAAACCGCAGACATTGGGTGCAAGGCTTGCCATATCCACCAGTTCTTCACCCAACTCCTTCATGGTGATGGAGCCATAGGGGTGAACACCGATGCAGGCATCTTTTGCGATAAGATCCAACTGTTCCTGCAAGTGCTCAACGGTGTCGGGCACAGGACGCAGGTTCGGCATGGTGCAAACATCAGTAAAACCACCGTGAGCGGCAGCTTTTGCACCGGTTTCGATGGTTTCCTTATAAGAAAAACCCGGCTGTCTGAAATGAACATGTACATCACAGAAACCGGGAAGAATCACATATTTATGAGAAAAAACACTTGTGCCGGATTCGGTACCGACTTCAAAATAGAAACACTTATCCTTGAACTGACCTGCTTGATAAACAGACGCATTTTCAAAGCAATACTTCATCGAATTTCTCCTCTCTATATTTAAATCGCATTATTTTATCACATGGAATTGGTGCTGTCAATTACGAAAAAAGGAATGATGCGAAAAACATCATTCCTTTATGAGAATCATTATTGTTCACCGGACAGAAGGTCTGTGTGAATTTTTGGTAGGGACCATTTGTAGTGGGAAGCCAGAACGCGCAAAACCACGACCAGTGCAGTGGAGAAGATAATGGCAAGTCCTCGTCCATAGGGCATGGAATAGTAGTAGCACACAGCACCTGCAATAGAGGCGAGTGCATAGATGTGCTTGCGGAAAATTGCGGGTACAGCTTTGCTCATCATATCTCGCAGCATTCCGCCGCCTACGCCGGTACACATGCCCAGAAACACGCAGAAAAACATATTGTCAGCGTAGCCCGCATCGATGGTGTTTTGTACCCCGATTACGGAGAAAATGCCTAAACCCATTGCATCAAAGAAGTTTAGCAGCGCATCGTTAATTCTGCGGAGCGGGACAATCCGCTTACGGTTATACCATGTGCAAAGAAAGGCCAATAGTGAAGTAATTGTGGCTACGGTTAAATAATCGTAATGAATAAAGGACTGAGGCGGAATTTGCCCCAAGATTACATCACGGAGCATTCCGCCACCGCAAGCGGTTACGCCACCAAGAAAGATAATACCAAATAAGTCCAGTTCTCGGTCAATGGCAATCATCGCACCGGAGATTGCAAAGGCGATGGTACCAATCATCTCTACAATATAAAATAGAGCATCACCGTTGAGTTCCATGGAAAGTTTGCTCCTTTAATTTAGTACCTGTGTACGGATATAGTGGAACACGGCATCTTCACCCTCATCTTTGAGAATGGTCAGCAATGTTTCCAGCAGTTTACGGGATTCGGGGTGCAGTAGGGTAGAATCGATACCTCTGGAATAATAATCATACGGGCTAGAGGCAAGAAACTTGTCACCCATATAGACTTTCGAAGCAGCCAATCGGTCGCAGAACATTTCAACAACATACTTTTTCGGTATAGGCATACCCGTCAGACGCACACCTTCCGGGGTTAAGGCGTAGTCCATCCAGTATTCTAGGTGATGCTTATTGCGGCCTTTATGGTGAAGCCAGGCGGCACTATAACCTTTTACACGGCGTTCTTCATCGTTGGGGCTATGGGTTCCCTGATAATATTTTGCGCCGACCCAAAACTCAATGGGGGAAAATTTAGATAAATCGTGGACGATTCCTTGGTAATACAGCCCACAACGGAAGCAGTATTTACACACATACCACTTATGTTTGCTAATGGTCATTAAGTGTGCCAGTGGTCTCATCGGCTCACCTCCAATCAAAGCTATTTTAGCACGAGGGAGACAAAAGTCAAACCCGTTAATTGACTTTCCACGGTTACTGTGTTTAAATAAAGGTTATCTTATTTAAGTCAAGAGGATACGATATATGAAGAAATCGGTACTGAAACAGTATGCAAACTTGATTGCAACTGTTGGTGCGAACGTACAAAAGGGTCAGGAAGTAATTATTACTGCTGGACTGGACCAGCCCGAATTTGTGGCATACCTGACCGAAGCTTGCTACAAGGCAGGCGCTAAGAAGGTGCGTGTAGAATGGAACTACGATGTTCTGACTAAGATTCACGCAAAATACCAGAAGCAGGCGGTTCTGGGTAAGGTTGAAGAGTGGGAAAAGGCAAAGCTGCAGCATATGGTTGACACCCTGCCTTGCCGTATTTTCCTGGAATCTGAAGATCCCGATGGTCTGAAGGGTATTGCACAGCCTAAGTATTCCAACGCTATGGCGGCTAGAAGCAAGGTCATTAAGCCCTACCGTGATGCGATTGATAATGTTCACCAGTGGTGTATTGCTGCTGTGCCCGGCGAAAAGTGGGCAAAGAAGGTATTCCCTCACCTGTCTAAGAAGCAGGCTGTGGAAGCACTGTGGGAAGCAATTCTGTTTACCGCTCGTGCAGAAACTGACCCCGTTGAAGCATGGAAGGCACACAACGAAGACCTGCGTTCTCGCTGCGAATATCTGAACAGCAAGAACCTGCGTAAGCTGCACTACACCGCAGATAATGGCACTGACCTGACCGTAGGTCTGATGGAACAGGGCTGCTTTGCAGCCGGCTCCGAGTCCACTCTGGGCGGCGTTGTATACAACCCCAACATGCCTACTGAGGAAGTATTTACCACGCCCAAGAAGGGCGAAGCAGACGGCATTGTTTACGCAAGCAAGCCTCTGAGCTACATGGGTCAGCTGATTGAAAACTTCTGCATGGAGTTTAAGGACGGCAAGGTTGTTGCCGTTATGGCTGAGAAGAACGAAGCTCTGTTGCAGCGTATGGTAGAAATGGACGAAAATGCAAGCTACCTGGGCGAATGTGCATTTGTTCCCGTGTCTTCCCCCATTAACCAGACCGGTCTGATTTTCTACAACACGCTGTTTGATGAAAATGCAGCTTGCCATTTGGCTCTGGGCATGGGCTTTGATAACTGCATCAAGGATTATGAGCAGTACACCAAGGAAGAACGCATGGCAATGGGCGTAAACGACTCCGTAATCCATGTTGACTTCATGATTGGCTGCGAAACCATGAATATCACCGGTATTACTGCAGATGGCGAAGAAATTGCGATCTTCAGAAACGGTACTTGGGCATTCTAATCAACTGAATAGCATCTGTAAGGAGGCACTTTTTCGGAAGTGCCTCCTTTTTTTGTTTATTGCCGGTCGGTACGGAAAATATTTTGCGAGCGGGTAATATCCCTCTTGACACACAATACTATGCGTCGTATAGTATAGCACGAAGGGAGGTATACGATGGATATTCAGTTGAAACGAGGCCTTTTGGATGTATGTGTTCTCGCTGCAATTAAAAGTGAAGATTCCTATGGCTATCGTATTTTCAAAGATATACAGCCATATGTGGAAATATCAGAATCAACCCTGTATCCCATTCTTCGACGCCTGGAAAATGCAGAGCTTTTGTCGGTTTATTCCGTAGAGCATAACGGAAGACTGCGCAAGTATTACCATATCACGCCGCTGGGATTGCAGCGTATAGAAGCGTTTAAGGAAGAGTGGAAAGAAATCGAGTCGATTTATAAATTTGTTGTCAGAGAGGATGGGAACGATGAGAAAACATGAGTTTATTTCAGAGCTCCGTGATAGACTATACGGCTTGCCGAAGCAAGATATTGAAGAGTCGGCTGCGTATTACAGCGAACTAATCGAAGATTATATGGAAGATGGTATGTCTGAGGAAGAAGCGATTGCATCCATTGGCTCAGCGGCACAAATTGCTACGCAGATTCTCATGGACACTCCTCTGCCGAAGCTGGTCAAAGCCAAGACGACTCCCCGTCATGCACTGCGGGCATGGGAAATTGTCCTGTTGATTTTAGGCGCACCGTTGTGGCTGTCCTTGTTACTGGCGGCAGTATCGGTAATATTGGCTGTATATCTGGCACTTTGGGCCGTTATCGTATCTTTCTATGCGGTTGATTTGGCCTTTGCTGTCAGTGGTTTGGCCGGTGTGTTTGGTTTTGTAGTGCTGTTGAGTAATCATTTTGTCGTGTCAGGGCTGTTTACTTTGGGTTTTGGTCTAGTTTGCGTAGGTCTGACCATTCTATTCTTCTTTGCGTGTAACGCAGTGGCTAAATTCATTTTAGCTTGCAGCAAAAAGATTCTTCTGTGGATGAAATCCTGTCTGCTGAAAAAGGAGGATGCATGATGAAGAAGGCGAAAAAAACAGCGATTATGGTTGCAGCGGCGCTCATTGTAATCGGCTCGGCACTGTCCGTTGGTGCCCTGTGTTCGGTAAAATTCAATCTGTCGGCACTGAATGCAAGGGTTAACCTTCGTCCCAATATGGGAGAGGAATCCTCCAATGGCAGTGTAGCGGAAAACATTACACAAACCCATGTAGTAGAAGAACCATTTAAGAATATTCACATTGCTGGGGTTTCTAGTGATGTTCGATTTGCACCTGCAAGCGATAATCAGTGCAGTGTGGTGATTACAGACGATCAATCAGTTACCTATTCCGTGGAAGTAGAAAACGATACACTCAAGGTTATCCGCAATAACAGCAGTGAGTCCGGACCCTATTTTGGAATTTTCTTTGGGAAGATGGAAGTTGTTGTATACCTGCCGAAGGAGACTTACGAAGCACTGACCGTGGAAATGGCTGGCGGTGATGTCAAAATTCCTGAAAACTTTACCTTTACGGAGGCAACTGTGCTGAATACCAGTGGTGATGTTTCGTTTGCAGCATCGGCGGAGAAGCGTGTTTGTGTGAACACGGTTAGCGGTGATGTACGGCTTGAAGGGGTACAGGCAAAACAAATTGAGGCCAAATCCACCAGCGGTGAACTCAAACTCACAGATGCAGTTGCAAGTGGGGATATACAGCTGAAAACGGTCAGTGGTGACATTACCCTGAAGGAAAGCGATGCGGATTCGCTGTCGATTAAGACCGTCAGCGGAGATGTTTTTGCATCACTTCTCTCCGATAAGACGGTTGTTGCTCACACACTCAGCGGCGATGTTGATGTTCCGGAATCTAATAATGGCGGTAAATGCGAAATTGATACCACTAGCGGTGATATTTGTGTGAATATCGCAAAATAAATAATAATGGGGCACACTCATGCAGAGTGTGCCTCATTATTATATGTTGTAAGTAAAAAAAGAGAACGGACAGTGAATTGTCCGTTCTCTTTTTTTATTCAGTAACCATAATTTGCGTCAAATCTTGTGCCCAGCTGCCTTGCTTAACCATAGCAAAGCCTAAGAAACATTTAACCAGTTCCGGAATCTGGCATAGGCAGTACAGTTCCAGCATAGGCAAGGAAGTGAAGCGAGAAAGTGACCAAGCCAGAGGAATACATACCAGCCATACGAATACGCTATCAAAGAGCATGGTAATCATGGTTTTACCACCACAACGGAGCGTAAAGTAGCAGGAATGGCTGAACGATACCAGAGGCAGACAAACACCCATAACAATGAGCATCTGGCTGGCCAGTACGCGTACTTCTTCGGTCGTATTGTACAGCTTGGGGAAGAAATCACCGAATACACCCAACAGCAGACCACAGGTAGCTGCAACAAGGGTGGTAAATGTGATGAGTTTTGCTGCGTAATCTTTCGCTTTTTCCAGTTCACCTGCACCCAGCTTTTGCCCGACGATAATGCCGACGGAGTTACCCAGTGCAAAGGCGATAATGGTAAACAGCTGCCAAACGGTTTGGCAAATCTGGTAAGCCGCCACAGCGGACAGTCCACGGGTGGAGTAGCACTGAGCCATGAAGGTCATGCCGCAAGACCAGAAAGCCTCGTTAAACAGCAGGGGCAGACCCTTCAACACGATTTTCTTCACCAGAGACATGGGAATATGCAGACTGCTCCAAACTCCATGAATGAAGGAGTACTGCTTGGTGTGGGTATGACTCCAGATTATGAGTGTTGCGGTTTCGCAGCTACGTGCAATTAAGGTAGCCACAGCAGCGCCACGGACACCCATTGCCGGTGCACCAAAATGACCGAAAATCAGAATGTAGTTAAAAATAATGTTGATTACAATGCCGACAGCACCGGCAGCCATAGGCAGTACGGTGTGTCCGCACCCACGCAGGGTATCCCCATAGCATTGGGTGAGGATAAAGGGCAGCATGGTCAGTATGACGATTTTCAGATACGATAGTGCTTCCTGACGGCACAGGTCAACATCGGTCACTTCATCGGCGTGCAAAAACAGCTCGATGAGTTTGTCTCCCTGCAGGGTAAACAGAATTGCTGCACAGCAGGCCAGCACTGCGGTAATGATGAGCTTAAAGCGCATGGTATAACGCACGCCATTGTCATCACCACGCCCAAAAAATTGAGCGGTAAATATACCTGCACCGGATACGCCGCCGAATACAGTCAGCTGAAAAACGAACATGAGCTGATTGGCAATCGAAACGCCCGTCATATACTCTGTGCCCAGACTGCCAACCATCAGGTTATCCACCAAATTGACGCAGCTGGTCAGTGCATTTTGAATCATGAGCGGGAGCGCAATCATCATGGTCATTTTGTAAAAGTCTTTGTTCCCAAATAATTTTTTCATAAGTCACCTCTAAATCTCATAGAGGGCACTATATCACATGAAAAAGCTTAAAGCAAGCTTAGCAAATGATGTACAGCAGGACTAACGGAATCTCTTGGGTAGACCAGTATTGTACGGGCTCTTGCATGGAAGCCGCGAATGGGAATAAAGGACAGTCCGGGGATCCCCATTTGTTCCATACATTCGGGGACAATGCTTACAGCAAGTCCGGAACTAACGAACATCGCCAGAGAATAGAAGTCGTCCACATAGTAGCGTTTATTGCCACTCATATTTAAATGTGTATACATCTGGAGGATTTGGTTGGCTGTGGTCGGATTATCTTGCGCACGGTTTACTACAATGGGCAGATCGGCCAAATCCTTTACATCAATCATGTCCTGTTCAGCCAGCGGGTGGGAGGAACAAATCATCAGTACACATTCGTGATCGGATAGTTCTGTGGAGACCAGCCAGTCGCTTAGCTCTACGCCAAATTCGCACATGACCGCAATATCAAGCTGACCGTTTTCCACATCTTTGAGCAGTGTCTGGTTGCTGGCAAAACGGAAGTCAATTTCTGGTGCAGGGAGAGCAGATGTGTACTGCTTAATCAGTTTTGCGGTGCTCCACATCTCGTAAGCTCCTGCATATCCGATGGTAATGGCATCACCGTGTCCACCGGCTACTTTTTGACTCTGCTTTACTGCGGTTTGGTATTGGATCATCAGTCTCTTGCACTGACGGTAATATTCTTTACCGGCTGGGGTGAGGGTCACACCGCGTTTTCCACGGATAAATAGCTGGAACCCAAGTTCACTTTCCAGCTGTTTAATTTGCTGACTAACGGCGGTTTGCGAAATGCAATGTTCTTCAGCTGCTTTGGTGAAGTTCAAATGCTCTGCTGCGGAAAGAAAAATCGGCAAACGCTGAATACTCATGAACGCTAACTCCTTTTAACATAATAATAATTTCATTATATCATAAGTTAAAACTATGACAACCTAATTTTTTTCTATTAGACTTGCACAAATTATCGTGCTATTATAGCCTTACAGTTGGATGATTTAACATCATCAAAGAAATTCATCAGAGGAGGACTCAGAATGAGATTCGAAAACAAAGTTGTTATCGTAACCGGTGCAAGTTCTGGCATTGGTCGAGCAACTGCAAAACAGTTTGCTCAAGAAGGCGCTAAAGTTGTTGCTGCTGCTCGTCGCATGGAACGTTTGGAAGCTCTGCAGGCTGAGGTAGCTGAAGCCGGGTATCCCGGTTGCATTTTACCCGTACAGACTGATGTGCGTGATCCCAAACAGATTACGCATATGTTCGATGTCACTCTGGAGCAGTTTGGCCACCTAGATGTACTGGTGAATAATGCAGGTATGCTGGACGGCCAGTTACCCATCCATGAAACATCGGAAGAAATTTACGATATGGTTTATGAAACCAATCAGCGTGCAGTGTATTTGTGCTGCCAGCGTGCAATCCGTATTTTCTTGGAACAGGGTACACCGGCAAATATCGTGAATGTTGCTTCTGCAGCATCTCTGCGTGGCCTGAAAGGCGGCATTATGTATGTTACCACCAAGCATGCGGTACTGGGTATTACGCGTAATATCTCTGCTTCTTTCTTTGAAAGAGGCATTCGCTGCAACTGCATTGAGCCGGCAAATATTCGCTCGGAAATCAATAAAGTTCCTCGCGATATGGGTATCGGTATTCTGGAATGGCAGATGCGTGCAGGTAATGCAGCACCTCTGCACACCATTACGAGACCCGGCGAAAAGAAGCCTATTTTGGGCACTCCCGAAGACTGTGCAAACTTGATTACCTTCCTCGCTGACGATGTTGCAGCACGCTACATTTCCGGTGCGGAAGTTAAGATTGATGCCGGTTGGCTGAATATGTGATGAAGAAAAAAGGATAAAAAGGAAGGAAGAAAAGAAATGCCAAGACTAAACAAAAAAGTATGTATTATTACGGGTGCCAGCAGCGGCATCGGACTGCGTTCTGCAGAGCTGTTTTCTGCAGAGGGGGCAAAACTGATTCTTGCAGCTCGTCGTGAAGACCGACTGGAAGCACTGGCAGAAAAGTTGCGTGCCGACGGTGGCGAAGTAACCGTTGTTCCCACAGACATCAGCGACCGTGCACAGGCAGACGCACTGATTGCTAAGACCGTAGAGCTGTACGGTAAAATCGATGTGCTGGTAAACGTTGCCGGTCAGATTGAACCGGGTCTGCATCCCATTGATGACTTTGAAGATGAAGAACTGGATCGCATTGTGGACGTAAACCTGAAGGGTACCATGTATGTTACCCGTGCAACCACCAAAGTGATGGCAGAGCAGGGCTATGGCAATGTGGTTACTGTATCTTCCGTATCTGCAGTAACAGGCTGTGGCTGTGCAGTATATACTGCCACTAAAGGTGCCCTGATTTCAATGACCAAACACATTGCTTTGCGCTATGCCAACAAGAAACCCACCATTCGTGCAAACTGCATTTGCCCCGGTTCCGTATGGACGGATATGTGCAAGACCGAATGGGCAGCACAGAAGAATTACAGCGAAAAGGCAAATGAATTTAACACCATTGTTGGACAGCACAGCTGTGCAGATGTTGGTATCGCTAAGGTAACGGATATTGCACGAGTTCTGGTATTTTTGGCTTCCGATGAATCCATGTGTCTAAATGGACAGGTAATTACTGCGGACTACGGCTGCAACCTATAAATTTTCCGACATGGGTCTGAAGAAATCGTTGGAATTGTAAAATGTAATGGGCTTAATGGGAAACGCAGTTTTTTCGTTTCCAATACAATGACTACACGAAGGAAGGTAAAACACTATGTCTAATCATTACACAGATTATTATGGAAATCACATGAAGTTTACCGAATTTCCTAAGTTCGGCGTATTATCTGATGTTAAGGTTGTTATGACTGGTACCAATATTGCCGGTCCCTTTGCTACAAGTATTATGGCAGAAATGGGCGCACAGGTGGTCCAGGTAGAAGCACCCAATATTCCTTGCCAGACCCGTGGTAACTACGGTTATTCGCAGGACCATCGAAATACCTACTCGATTACCCTGAATACCCATACTGCCAGAGGTAAGCAGGCCTTGGAAAAGCTGATTGCATGGGCGGATATTTGGATTGAATCCGGCCGTCCCGGTACATATGCACGCATTGGCCTGTCCGATGAACATATGTGGGAAATCAACAAGAAACTGGCGATTGTTCATGTTTCCGGCTACGGACAGACGGGACCCGATAAGGATAAGGCTGCATACGATGTATCCGGTCAGGCAATGGGCGGCTACATGTACATGAACGGTACCAGTCCCACTTCTGCACCTCTGAAGGTAAATCCCTATCTGTCCGACTATGCAACTGCACTGAATGCTTGCATTTGCGCTCTGGCAATTCTGCATCATGCAACGGTTACCGGAGAAGGCGACAGCGTCGATATTTCTCAGTACGAAACCATGTTCCGTCTGCTGGGCAGCTACCCCGCAGAATGGTTCAATAAGGGCTATCCCGCACCGGGTGAACCCGTCAAGTACCGTACCGGTAATGTTAACGATATGGCTGCGGGCTTCTCCTTCTATGACTGCAAGGACGGCGGCACCATCTTTATCGGCATGGTTGGCGTCGGCAACACCAAGAAGGGCTATCCTCTGGTGGGTCTGCCCACTCCCGGTGATGGCACTGACCCCGACTTCCCCGAAGGCATGACCGGCTCCCTGAAGGCTCTGCCCAGAGGTCAGCGTATTGAAGCAGCTATTACGAAGTACTGCATGGAACGTACAGTTGACGAAGTAGAAGCTGCACTGAATGAACTTGGTATTCCCAACCAGAAGGCATTTGCTCCCTATGACATCGAAAAGAGCGCACAGTACGCTGCTCGTGATGACATTGTCACTTGGACAGACAGCATCTATGGTGAAATGAAGGGTATCGGTATGCCCAACAAGTTCACCAAGAATCCCGCAAAGATTGTGGCTGCTTCTCCTGTATTTGGCGAACACAGTGAAGAAATCCTGCATGCAATGGGCTTCGACGATGCGACAATCGAAGATATGTATGCAAAAGGCGAGACATGCACTTGGGATGCTAAACAGACGGCAGAGTACTGGAATCTGAAACCTTGGGGATTCTTCTGGCGAGACGATCAGAGCGAAAAACTGGGCCTGAATTGAGTAAATTGACGAGGGGAGGGTGTTCCTCCCCTCATGATAATACGATTAGATGGAGGTAAAGATCATGACATTTGTCCCTGGCACATACGAAGGCGTCGGTCGCGGTTATCGTGGCAAGCTGTTCGTTCATGTGACGGTAAGTGAAAACCGAATCGAAAATATTAAAATCGGCGCACACAAAGAAGTGCGCGGTATTGCATGGGGTCTGAATACCACCCCCATTGAGCTGTATCCCAAGCAGATTGTGGAATACCAGTCTCTGAATATTCCTTCTATTCTGGGTGCAGATACCACTTGCTCGGCAATCATTCAGGCAGTTGTTGCTGCACTGAAAGCAGCAGGGGCAACCGATGAAGATATTGCAGCATTGAAGGCTGCTCCCGGTCCTCAGCTGCCCGACTTTAAGGATGAAGTACGCACAGTTGACGTTCTGGTTTGCGGTGCCGGTGCTGGCGGTCTGGCTGCTGCTATTGAAGCACATCAGGGTGGTGCGGAAGTTCTGGTTATTGAAAAGCAGGGCGTAACCGGTGGTTCTACTGCTCGTTCCGGCGGCAAACTGTTGGCAACCGGCAGTGAGGCACAGAAAAAGCAGGGCATCTACGATACCCCTGAAATGACTTACGATTATCTGATGGAAGTGGGCAACCGTCGCGGTGACTTCATGAATCCGACTAAGACCCGTTATCTGGTGGATCATTTGAACGGAACCATTGACTGGCTCAGCTCCATTGAATATACCATTAAGGGCGACAAGGACGAGATTATGGCTCAGCCTTGGGACGCACTGAAGCTGGATTTGACCAAGCCTTATGAAAAAGACGGTGTTCTGAAGAGCCATTATCAGGTTCTGGACGTGGAAGCAATCCATATGTCCTTGCAGCCTTGGCGTGTACATAACTCTCCCGGTGGCGGCGGTCAGACCAACGGTCAGGGCGGCGAAATTTCCGTACCTCTGACGCTGTACTTCGAAAATGACCTGGGCGGTGAAATTCAGTACCTGACGGCCATGAAGGAACTGCTGATTGACGAAACCGGTGCAGTGATCGGTGCCGTTTGCGAACGCTATAACGGCGCAAAACTGACGGTTTACACCCGTAAGGGCGTTGTTCTGGCTACTGGCGGTTATGCCCGCAACAAGGAAATGGTTGCTCGCTATCCCGTTGCCAGCGACTACTTCTCCAATGTTCCTCGTGGACAGGTTGGCGAAGGTTTGCTTGCTGCAGAAAAGATTGGCGCAAAGAACTTTGAACATCCTTCCATTCAGACTGTTTATACCGGCTTTACCAACGGTATTGGCATTAACGATGAGTCCGGCCTGATTGTCAACGAGTTTGGCGAACGTGTTGTAGACGAATGGACATACCAGTATACCGTCGGCGATGCACTGATGGCTTCCGGTTCCAGATGGGGCTGGTACATCACTTCCGGTCAGGATCCGTATCCTTGCGTTCAGCTTGGCTACGCTAATGCAGTCAATGGCCGTGGTCGCAGACCCGATCCCATTGCAGATACCATTGAAGAACTGGCAGAGAAGATGGGCTGTGACCCGGCAGTTCTGCGCAAGACTATGGACCGTTACAGCGAACTGGTTGAAAAGGGCGTTGATGAAGATTTCCACAAGCCCGCAAAGTTCCTGCACCCCGTTAATGGCCCCAAATATGCTGCACTGCGTCTGCATCCCTGTGTTGTTGTTAGCTTCGGCGGTTTGGATATTGATAACACTGCCCGTGTACTGAAAGATGACGGCACTGTTATTCCTAACCTGTATGCAGCAGGCGAAGTGGCTGGTACTGGCTTGTACGGTACACAGTATCCCACCTGCGGCACATCTATCGGCAGCGCATTGTTCTTCGGTAGAATTGCAGGCCGTATGCTGACCAATCAGTCTACCTTGTAAAAATTATTGCGCTATAAGCAGTAATTCACTCCGACAGAGCGATACCGTATTTACGGTGTCGCTCTGCTTTTTTATCTGCCGAATACGGCATTTTGTATGTGCACAAAGGTGTGGAAAGGAGAAATTATCCGTTTTGCTTTTTTGGCCTTAGTGATGTCGTTCTCCATACTGCACCATATTTTTTCTGTCAAAATCGACAGTTTTTTTCATCGTGGTTGACGATATGGGAAACTATGGTATACTGAAATTGTTCATTAAAATATAACTTCATATTTCATAGGAGGTAATCCCCGTGAGCCAGCAGAAGGAATTTACTTACAAAAACGCAGGTATTAACATTAACGACACCGATGCAATTAAGGAAAGTATGGGTGAATTGATTAAGACTGACGACTCCCGTGTCTTGAACGGTCTTGGCCCCTTTGCATCTTTGTACGACATTAGCTTCCCTGAAATCAAGGAGCCCGTTCTGGTACTGAAAGCAGAAGAACCCGGTTCTAAGCAGAAGCTGGCTGCAGAATACGGTTATACCGAATCTGTATGCCACGACATGATTAACCACCTGGTTAACGATACCATTGTTATGGGCGCAACCCCTCTGGCTGTGCTGGACGTTATCGTTACTGGCGCAGTTGACGGCGAAACTCTGACCTTGCTGGTTAAGGGTATGAGAGACGCTTGCAAGGAAAACGAGTGCGCTCTGGTTGGTGGTGAAACTTCCATTCAGCCTCAGGTTCTGGACGCAAACACTTACGTTTTGACCTCTTCTATGGCTGGTATCGTAGAAAAGAGCCGCATTATCGATGGCAGCAAGATTCAGGTAGGCGACGCTGTTCTGGCTGTTGCTTCCAACGGTCTGCATACCAATGGTTACACCTTGGTTCGTATGCTCATGGATAACTTCCCTGAGATTAAGGATACCATCATTGACGGTGAAACCTTCCTGCAGCAGATTATGAAGCCTCACACTCCTTACTACAAGGCAGTTAAGGCTCTGCTTCCCACCGATAAGATTCACGGCATGGCTCACATCACCGGTGGTGGTATTGAAGGTAACCTGTGCCGCATTATCCCCGAAGGCATGAAGGCAGAAATCGATCTGGGCAAGATTCAGATGCTGCCTCTGTTCCGCTTCATTCGTGAAAAGGGTAATGTAGCAGATGCAGAAATGATGAAGACCTTCAACTGTGGTGTCGGTCTGTGCGTTGTTGTTTCTCAGGAAGACAAGCAGGCAGTTATGGATCACATTAACGGCTTCTACAACTGCTATGAAATTGGTGAAATTGTAGTCAGCGATGTACCCGGCATTAAGCCCAGCCAGACCGCAAAGAACATTCGTTTTGTTGGCGAACTGGAAAAGTAATCTCTGCACATAGATATAAACAAGCCTATAAAAAACACCCTGATGTAGGAATACATCAGGGTGTTTTATTGTATCAATTATTGATGATTTCTTGCTGCACGCTTGGATTCATCGTCCAGCATTTCAGCCAGGTAATACTCCAGAGCCAGCAGGCTGTCGGAGAAATAAATATCTTCTTTGACTACGCCGGAATCTTCGGGAACTTCAACAACAGCGTTGGTGTAGTTCCAGATTGCTTTAACGCCGGCCTTGACGGCTGCATCAGTAGCTTCCTGTGCGTGTTCCATGGGAACGGAAATAACGGCAACATCAATAGGGGTCTTTTCACAGAAAGCACCCAAGTCGGTAAATTTATAGACGGGCATCTCACCGGTAAGGTCTTCGTTTACGTCGAAGGTTGCCATCAGTTCAACACCGCAGGATTTGAAATTAAAATGGTCAATCAGTGCTTTACCCAGGTGACCGACACCGATAACGACCGCCTTATAGCCACGATCGATACCAAGAATGCTGGAAATTTCATCACGCAGGGAAGCTAAGTTATAACCATAACCCTGCTGACCAAATTCGCCGAAGCAACTGAAGTCCTGACGAATCTGAGAGGGAGTCAGACCCAACAGTCTGCCCAATTCGTTAGAGGAAATGCGTTCTACACCGGCTGCACTCAGTTCATTCAACTTACGCAGGTAGCGGGGCATACGCCGAATTACATTGTTTGAAATTTTTAAACTCTTCACTGCCATCTTCTACACCTCATTATCTTCACATATTACACATAAGGCTATGATAGCATTGTTTTGTGAAAAATACAACAGATTTACACGCTTTTACGTCATGGATTTTGCCAGAAAAATAGGATTGTGTGCGGTACAGAAACTTTGTATAATGGAAGAAAACAGTTATGGAGGAACGCATGATGGCAGGGACAGTAATCGCTTTTGGATTCACTCCAGCAGAGAATAAAAAGCTCAAAACCGTGTGCGATAAGGTAGGATTGCGCCTGAAAAAAGTATCTCCGATGGAGTATGCACAGCCGATTGGCAGCTTTGTGGGATTGGCTGAGAAGGTAGAAGTTTCGGAAACAGAGATGGCTTTAGACGGACAGATGCTGGTGTTTGCATCGGTATCGGATCGTCAGCTGGATGCAGTTCTGTCTGGCTTGCGCACGGTGCGTGTGGGTATCGGTTCGTTCAAAGCGATGGTGACCCCGACCAATGCGGCTTGGACGGCGAATGCACTGCTTGAAGAGCTGAAAAAAGAACGTGAAGAACTGGGGGACACTCCACAATAAGAAAACGCCTCTGAACACAGATTGTTCAGAGGCGTTCAATTTTTACCGATTAGTAGGGTTTTGTTGCAATGTCGTACAGTTCAGAACACTTATGTGTGCTTTCCGAATAGACATACATGCCCAGTGTGGTACCCTGGCTATCGACCAAATACACGGTCGATTCGGGGAAGAAACCAAAAACGGCTTCAGCAAACATTTCGCGTACACTAATCCAACTTTGTGCAACCTGAGATTCGACCAAACCTCTGCGCACGATGTCAGCAGTGATGGGGTAGGATTCTGCTAAATAAATATAGAACTTCGTTCCATCGTATTCGCAGTGGTCAACATACCCTAAAAATTCGTTTTCAATGGATTTTACCATTCGAGCGATACGGTGCTCGTTGTTGTAGGCATTTAGTGCATCACTGGCGTCTTTCAGCACGCGGTTACTGTTTTTGTAGCCATCAATTTCCTGAAGCATAGTGACAGCTATTTCAAATTGGGAAATATTGTTTTCGTTACAAACGATATTTCCCGTGTATTCCTCAATGCTGTCAGGTGATACGATGGATAGTGCTACATGGTATTTGCAAGCCTCTAAATATTTATCACTATCTTTGTAGGAAATATCGGAAAAAAGCTTTAAAGCACTGTTGTATTTACCTTGGTCAAATAATTCAACCCCGCGATCATATTGTTCACGATCTTCCTTGCTGGTGCAGCCGGTCAGGCAAGCGAATAACAGGCAGGCCAGCAGGATAGGAGCGATTCGTTTCATGGAAAATCTCCTTTCTTGGACGATGTTGTCCGAGAATATTCGATTGATTCTAGCATAAAAAACGCAATCTGTCTATTCAAGAAAAAAACTCCCAAATGCTGACGCATTTGAGAGTTTTTGGGCGCGAGGCGGGACTTGAACCCGCACGCCCGGAGTGAGCACTAGAACCTGAATCTAGCGAGTCTGCCAATTCCACCACTCGCGCATATTTAAGACTTGTTTATATTATCATTGTACAGTAGAGATGTCAATAGGAAAATACGAATTCACATAAAAATTATTCTTAACATCCTGTTAATTGATGTACATACCCGACTATGCTATACTAAAATCCACCAGAACAAATCAGCAGGTAACAAATAAGAAAGGATGACTGCTATGTTCCAGATTAATAATCTATTTAACAACGATGACATTAAAACCCTTGGCACTAAAGGTGCCTTTTCGGTGATTGAATATCAGAGAGATCTGAGTATTGCCCCTGAAAATGCAACACTGGCCTACTTCTGCGATGCAATGAATGTACGCAAGCGTCAGGTCGTTTGTGATCTAAGCAAATCCAATGTTACCATTCAGGCCGGTGCAATGCAGTGGATGGTTGGTAATGTGAAGGCTACCACAGGTATTAAAGGTGTTGGCGATTTGTTCGGGAAGGCACTGCGTGGCAGTGTTACCGGTGAATCCGCAATTAAGCCCGAATACACTGGCGATGGCATTTTGGTGTTGGAACCTACCTATAAGCATATTCTGCTTTTAGATGTTGCAGACTGGAATGGTTCAGTCGTACTGGATGACGGTTTGTTCCTTGCCTGTGAATCTAGTTTGAAGCATAAGGCGGTTATGCGTTCCAACTTCTCTTCTGCTGCGGCAGGTAATGAAGGTTTGTTTAACCTTGGTATTGTGGGTCAAGGCATTGTCTGCTTGGAATCGGATTGCCCCAAAGAAGAACTTGTGGAAATTACCTTGGACAATGATGTGTTGAAGGTAGACGGAAATATGGCGATTGCTTGGAGCGGAAGTTTGGACTTTACTGTAGAGCGTTCCGGTAAGTCTCTGATTGGTTCTGCCGCTTCCGGCGAAGGCTTGGTTAATGTATACCGTGGCACGGGCAAGGTACTGTTGGCACCTGTTCAGGCAAACGGTCTATAAAAGAACGGTAAAAGAAATGCGCTGTGCCGTAGGCATAGCGCATTTTTACTAAATTAAGAAAAAGAAAAAAGGACATCCAATGGATGTCCGCGCGAGGCGGGACTTGAACCCGCACGCCCGGAGTGAGCACTAGAACCTGAATCTAGCGAGTCTGCCAATTCCACCACTCGCGCATATTGGCTACTTTCGTCGAAAGCTCATTTATAATACCACCAATAATACTACTTGTCAATATTAAAATTACAAAAATAATAAAAAGTAGAAGTTTTCAAAAAGTTTACGAGCGTACGGGCTGGATTGCATGGCGAAATCTTGGAAATTGGGGCACGACATGCTATACTAACACCATTACGATTATGAAGGGAAGAAAAATATGAATCTTCGTCAACAGCTTAAGCTTACAGCTAAAAGCTTTTTGGCAAACGCAAAACCCAGTCCGTTAGCGATTGGCATAGTTGCAACTGCTCTGATTACGATTTTGAATGTTTTGGACGGTTCAGTAACTCGTGTTCAGGAAGTGACAGAAATATTGATGGATGCATACAACGACTATTATGCTACCGGAAATTTTGATCATCTGATGAACACGATTAACTCCGTGCAGCTCAACTTTACCCAGAATTTGCTCAGCGCATTGATTTCTATTATGATATTGATGATTAGTACCGGTATCATCATTTATATCATGAACGAAGTGCGGTATCATAAGGGTGGATATGGCAATCTGTTTGATGCAATGCCCATGCTGTTCCGTGTAATCTGGTATCAGTTTTTGACCTCCATTATGATTGCCCTGTGGACGCTGCTCTTGATTGTTCCTGGTGTGATTGCAAGCTACCGTTACCGTCAGGGTCTGTACATTTTGCTGGATCACCCGGAAATGTCGGTAATGGATTGTATTCGTGCAAGTAAGAAAATGATGGTCGGCAATAAGATGGAACTGTTTGTGTTTGATTTGAGCTTCCTTGGCTGGACGGTTGGCCTTGCTGTTGTGGAAAGACTATTGAATGCTGCGTTCAATGTACCTTATTTGACGATTCTGCTGCTGTTGCCCATGACTGCGTTTATCCGTATGTATATGGAGTTTACCCAGTTCCTATATTATGAACACCTGAATGGTGTGCACTACGATCCTCGTGTGAAGGATACTGCTCAACCTGAAGTATAACAAAATACAGACACCAGAGATGGATTATTCCATTTCTGGTGTCTTTTTATATTGGTAGAAAAAACAATCCCCCACCGATTGGTGAGGGATTGAAAGCGGTTAATATAGCGCGTACCGCGACGGTTTTCGTTTGTATTTTATACCCGACACAATTCCCATTGCAGCAAACATAGAAACGACAGAAGAACCGCCATAGCTGAAGAAGGGAAGCGTAATACCGATAACAGGGGTGATACCCATGCACATACCGGTGTTTTCAAACATCTGGTACAGAATAGAACCTGCGATGCCGACACATACCAGCATACCCAGAGTGGTACCGGAAGTCATGCCGACATAAATACAGCGGATAGCGATTGCAACCAGAAGCAGCATACAGATGACGCAGGCAACCATGCCCAATTCTTCGCCGATAACGGAGAAGATAAAGTCGGTGTGCTTACCGGCACGGGGAGCTTGGCTCTGTGGGCCGTTATACAGACCACGGCCGGTCAGCTGACCGGAAGCCAGTGCAATTTTACTCTGGTTAGCCTGCCAGTTAATGCCGGAGTTGTCCGGGTCGATGCTGGGAACATAAGGAACCAGAATACGGTTACGCTGGTAAGGCTTGAGAACGAAGGTCCAAGCGAAGGGCAGAATTGCAGCGATTGCAGCAAAGCCAATTGCAAACCAGAACCACTTTAGACCGGCGGCAAACAGCATAACCAAGAAAATGGCGAAGAAGATGGTTGCACTACCAAGGTCCTGAGAAACAACGATAATCAGACCGAAAATCACGACGAAGTGCACAGCAACCTGAAGTGCACCGCTAAACTCATTTAGGGTATTGCGGTTTTTCAGGTAAGTAATGTGCTTTGCCATAACGATGATGTATGGAATTTTAACGATTTCGGAGGGCTGAATACCGATACCAAAGAATCGAATCCAACCGTTATTACCGGTGTCACCTGCTTGACCGAAGAAGAGTAGTGACGACATCATAATGACATTAAATACGCACAGCAGTGACCAGTTATCGGCCAGTGTATCAATATCAATATAGGTGAACAGCACATACAGGCCGAGTCCGATGACCATAGCCAGTGCCTGAACGTACACATATTTTAAACTTTCGGTAGAGGCTGTAGCACTGGAGATGACTACGACGCCAAAAATAGCGGCCACTACGCTCATAGCGAGCAGCAGCAAATCAGCACGAGAAACAAAGTCTTTGCCGATAGATAATACTCTTTTCAATAGAAACGCTCCTTGTATTAGTACAAAAACACGGATAAATTCTTATAATCAAAGGGATTATAACATAACGAGACTCTTTACGCAACGCTATAAAGGCGTTATAATATGAAGTTGAAGTAAACAAATCATAACATAACCTAATTGTGAGGAATTACATGGTATATTATACAAACAGCGATAAAGAAACCGAAGCACTTGGTGAACGCTTTGGTAAAGTGGTGCCGGATGGCACTGTGATTGCCATGTATGGCGACCTTGGCGCGGGAAAAACTGCGTTTGTTCGCGGTATGGCTAGAGGTATGGGAATTACTGAGCGAGTTTCCAGTCCGACATTCACCATCGTGAATGAGTACTTGGGTGACCGTACTCTGATTCATTTTGATATGTACCGATTGGGCAGTGCAGACGAGCTGTTCGATATCGGTTGGGAAGATTATATTGCCAGAGGCGCAGTTTGCGCTGTGGAATGGAGTGAAAATGTGGAAGACGCATTCTATGGTGACGAAGTTCGTCTGACCATCGAAAAGACGTCTGACACTTCCAGAAAAATTACCATTGAGGGGATAGATTTATGCTGACACTTGCATTTGAATCCAGTGCAAAGGCTGCGTCTGTGGCACTTTGCGATGGAAATCAGTTGATTGCGCAGACCACACAGGTATGTGGTTTGACCCATAGCGTAACGCTTTTGCCTATGGCAGAGGCTTTGCTGAAAAATACAGGATACAAACTTTCTGATGTGGAACTGTTTGCCGTAGCACATGGCCCCGGCAGCTTTACCGGCATCCGTATCGGCGTTTCTGCTGTAAAGGGTTTGGCTTGGGGCGGACAAAAGCCCGCTGTTGGCGTATCTACGCTGGAGGCTATGGCATGGAATGGTGTTGCCTTTGGTGAAGGCGCAGTGATTTGCTGCGTGATGGATGCTCGCCGCAGTCAGGTTTATAATGCCCTGTTTGAAATTCGTGAAGGAAAGCCTGTCCGTCTGACCGATGACCGTCCAATCGCACTGGAAGAACTGTCCAAAGAGCTGATTGCGCTGGGTAAGACGGTCTATCTGATTGGTGACGGCATTGCTGTAACCGAGAGCTTTTTAAATAAGGAAGGTATTCCTTATATTACAGCACCGGAACCCATTCGTATGCAGAACGCTTACGGTGTAGCAATGGCAGCAACTACCGTTACTCCCGGTACGGCTGACGATGTGATGCCTGTTTATCTGCGTATGAGTCAGGCAGAACGCGAACGCATGGAGCGCATGAACGCAAATAAATAAGAGACTAATATATAAAGTAAGGAGTTACACCATGAGTACATTACATGTTTATGACCACCCCCTAATTTTGCACAAGCTGTCTATTCTGCGAGACAAGAATACCAGTGTTAAGGAATTCCGTGAGCTGGTAAACGAAATTGCTATGCTGATGTGCTATGAAGCTACCCGCAACCTTCCTCTGGAAGATGTCTATGTAGAAACTCCTGTTGCTGTGGCAAGCTGCAAACGTCTGGCCGGTAAGAAGCTGGCAATCGTTCCTATCCTGCGTGCAGGTATGGGCATGGTAGAAGGCATGATTGCTTTGATTCCTTCTGCAAAGGTTGGTCATATCGGTCTGTTCCGTGACCCCGAAACTCTGGAGCCGGTGAAGTACTATTACAAGATGCCTCAGGATATTGCTGAGCGTGATGTATTCGTTGTTGACCCCATGCTGGCTACCGGCGGAAGCGCAATCGCAGCCATTGATTTCCTGAAGCAGGACGGCGTTAAGCGCATTATGCTGATGAATATAATTGCAGCTCCCGAAGGTGTTGCAGCGGTTCAGGCAGCTCACCCTGATGTCGATATTTATGTTGCAGCTATGGATCATCACCTGAATGAACATGGCTACATTGTACCCGGTCTGGGCGATGTCTGGGCGATGCCGGCGACCGTATCTTTGGCACTAAGTAAAATAAACGCAATAAAAACGGTGTAACTCCCAAGAGTCACACCGTTTTTTCACGTTATATAAGTATTTTGTGGGAAACTGCTGTGCTTATGACTGTAAAGTCTGCTCCCAAACCGTCACTTCGGGCCAGCCTGTGGTATCGAAGCAATCGCGAATGCAGTCACAGTAATACTGCAGTTTTGCACGGAGCGGGGACGGGGAGAGTATATATTGATGATTCATCATAGCGTGTTCCCAGATTCTGGCACGGTCTTCTGTGGGATAGGTTGTGGCATACGAATCAATGAAGTAGTCCATGTCGACATTAAAGTTTTGTAGATAATTCCCATA
>RCNI01000382.1_pt1 | contig 28232 bp, 21 predicted proteins | sample 2041151 | NCBI WGS metagenome assembly RCNI01 (sample SAMN09708214, study PRJNA481090) | feces metagenome | isolation source: feces | place: Antarctica: Albino Rookery | reverse complement strand
TAATTAAATGCTTGCTCCCGCTAAAGCAATTCAGGCCGCGATATTCTGTATTTCAGTTCCGATTTTCAAGCCTTGACCTGTTTGTAATTATTAAGAATTCTTAAATAATACGAAAAATATAGAGAAAGTTACAGAAATTAAGCCAAATGCAGTATCCTGCAACCGAAATTTAGCTTTAATACCGATTAAATTACTATGAGCTTTCGGAAAAATTACAAAGCGGTAAAAACTTTTAACAAAAATATCTTAAAATGTCTTAAGAACTCTTGCAATTTGAAAAATTTCGTGGTACATTAAGCATGGACAGCGGATACGCTGCCTGCTGAGGCATTGCCGCAGGCAGGCTTCAGCATACGCTGAATAAACAAATTTAGTTTGGAATAGGAGAAGCATTATGAAAATGAAGAAATTCTTAGCAGTTGTACTGCTGGTTGCCATGTGCTCAAGCTTCATGGCGATTTCTGCTTCCGCTTCCGGAAACGGCTTTAACATCGGAGACTTTAACCCCGATGGTTACGGTGAAGCTCCTGAAGCAGAAGTGAAACCCTCCGAGCAGGGCACTCCTGACGTTATTATCGGTCAGAATGCAGATGTCAATATTTTTGACGAGCCTGAAAACGGCACTGCTGCCGCTGATGGCAAAGCTAATATTGAGAAAAACGACACCAAGGATAACAAGCTCAAGGAAACCACTGTTGCCCTTATCGGCAAGAAACAGTATGATTCCATAGAGGATGCTATTAAAGCTTCTATCGCAGGTGACGTTATTAAACTTACCAAGAACATTGAAGCAAGCTCCATTTGGCTCAAGACTTCCTTCCTGACTCTTGACCTGGGCGGCCACACCATTACCTTCAATGTAGGCAAGGGTGAGCAGAAGAAGGACGGAAGCTTCCCCGGTCATCCTTACTGCTTCTGGATTCAGAAGGACACCGAAATCAAAAACGGTACTATTAAAATAGTTCCCGCTGATAAAGATGCTTTCATGTTCCAGAATCCTATAATGGTTACCGACAAGGCACAGCTTAACTTCAACGCAAAGCTTGAATACGACAAGACCAAGTTCGGCGGAAATCAGTTCGACGCTTTCGGCGGCGACGGTACTGTTAATGACGGTTCCGAGGAAGAAGAGGCTGACTTCCCTCTCATGGTAAATGATGTTAAGTTCTCCAAGTTCTCCGAGGCTATCAATGCTGCCAAGGACGGCGATACCGTTAAGCTTCTCCGTAACGCAGGCGGCAATGATTTTGAAATCAACAAGAACCTCACCTTCGAGCTGGGCGGCTTCACTGTTAAGAGCCAGACCATCACCGTTGCAGAAGGTGCAAATGTTACCTTTGTAAACGGTACTGTAAAAGACATCGTTTCCAACGGTACCCTTACTTTGAGCGACAATGTAAATGCAGGCGACATCACCGTTAATGAAAAGGGTATGCTCAACATTAACTCTGCAAGCGTTTCCGCTAACAGCGTTAAAGCTCCCGGTGCTATGAACATCACCGCCGGTGCTTTCAATAGTGATCCTTCTGCATTCCTTGGTGCAAACTACACCGCAACCGAGAAAGACGGTATGTGGGTTGTTTCCGAAAGGGCAAACGCTGCAGAAGTAAACGGCAATGGCTACAAGACCGTTGCTGCTGCTGTTGAGGCTGCAAAGGACGGCGAAACCGTCGCTCTTAAGGCAGACGTAAACGAGAGCATCACTGTTTCCGGCAAGAATATCGTTCTTGACCTCGGCGGCAAGACTCTTAACGGCAATATCACCGTTGAGGAAGGCGCGGGTCTCACTGTCCAGAACGGTAATGTGGGAGACATCAATGTAAACGGCGCTCTCACCATTTCCGATAAGAATGTTACCGCAGGCAAGGTTGTTGCCGGTGAAAAGGCAAAGGTTAACATTACCGCAGGTACCTTTAAAACCGATTCCGTTCCCGTAAATCCCGAATACAAGCTGGTTGCAAATGCAGACGGTACCTTCACCGTTACCATTAAGGCAACCCTCACTCCCGACAATGCAAAGCACATAAAGGGTACCAGCGCAGGTCTTAAAGTTAAGGCCAGCGAGGCTATCGTAAAAGTTCAGTGCAGCGGCAAGCCCGATGCTATCGAGCCTCAGTTCTACGATTTGAGCGAGGATAAGATGACTCTTACCTTCCATGCTGACTGGCTCAACCAGCTCACCGTTGGAGAGTACGAAATCGTATTCACTCTCGAAAACAACACCAAGAGCTTCAAGCTCACTGTTGACACTGACACAGTTGTTAAGCTTGACCCCGCAAGCATCACCTACGTTAAGGGTGAGGCTAAGGACACCGTGTTCACCACTAACGAACCCATTACCGGCAAGGTAATATTCAATAACGAAGAAGTTTCCGACAAGAGCTTCACTCTTGACGAGAACAAGACCACTCTTACTCTTAAGGCTGACTTCCTTAACAACCAGACCCCCGGCTCCTATGAGCTGAAGGTTGCCACCGACTACGGCGAAGCTGTTGCAGGTGTTACCGTTAAGGCCGCTGTTATGGTTGACCCCGCAAGCCAGCAGTTCGAGCACCTGAGCACCAAGGATGTAACATTCACTGTTACCAGCACAGAGGAAATCACTTCCGTTTCCGAAAACGGCATCGAGCTTACCAAGGGCACCGATTACACTATCAACGGCAAGAAGCTGGTATTCTTCGCAGCCTACCTCAATAAGCTCTCTACCGGCAGCCACGAATTCACCGTTAACACCGCAAACGGCAGTGCAAAGCTGACCATTGAGGTTGTATACAGCAAAACTTCCGTTACCGATGCTTCCGGCAAGGAAATTTCCGAGCTGAAGTACTTCAAGGGCAATTCCTCCATGAACAACGAGTTCAAGTTCAAGGTTTCTCCCAAGCTTGTCTCCCTCTCCGTTGACGGCAAGGAGCTTGTTGAGGGCACCGATTACGAGGTTCTCTCTAACGGCGTTCTGAGAATTGCAAAGGATGCAGATTTCCTCAAGAACATGGCCGCAGGCCAGCACGCTCTGAGCTTCAAGCTTGCTAACGACGCTGCCGTCGATGTTAAGCTCCTGGTTTACCCCAGCGTTAAGTTCAGCAATACCACCTACAACAAGGGCAGCAAGAAAGACATTGAAATCACCGTTTCCGATATGGCAGACACTATCCTCTACGGCAGCGAGCTTAAGCCCATTGAGGATAAGTACTGGACCTACGACAGCGTAAACGGCAAGTACATCATTGACAGCTCCTTCTTCGAGGCTCAGCCCGAGGGCGATCTGGCTCTGGGTCTCCGCTACGGCGAGATGAGCTTCACCCTCAACGGCTTCAAGGTCAACGGCGTGTCTACCATTAAGCCTTACAACTACGTTGACAAGGAAGGCAAGTCCGTATGGCCTTACGGCTCCGATACTCTGGGCTTCAAGGTTGAGCCTGATGTAAAGGGCGTTACCATTGACGGCGTTAAGCTCACCGATAAGCAGTACTCCATCGACAAGAACGGCATTCTCTGGATTTCCGCAAGCAAGCTCCAGAAGCTTGACTACGGCAAGCACTCCATTGTTGTTGAGACCTCCTACGGCGAAGCTGAAATGGACTTCTACACCAAGGTCGGCATCGAGCCTAAGAACGAGGATTACCACGTTAAGGGCGGCAAGAAGAATCTGAGCTTCGTTAGCTCTGAGCCTATCAAGGAAGTATATGTAGGTAAGGAAAAGCTCAAGGACAGCTACTACACCCTTTCCAAGGATCGCATGACTCTGACCCTCAAGGCTGACTTTATGAACAGACTTAAAGCTGATGTAACATACGGCCTCACTGTTACCACCGAAGCAGGAAAAGCAGCCTGCAACTTCAGAATTCTGTCCCCGGGTTCTGCCGCTGCTACCCCCAAGACCGGTGATGAGAGCAGCTTCATGATCTGGGCAGCAGTTCTGGTTCTCTCCGGCGCCGCAGTTGTGGCTCTGATTCCCAAGAAGAAAAAGAACTGAGAGAAAAATAAAATAATAAAGCGCTAAGCTTATAAGCTCCGCAGGCTGAAACCTGCGGAGCTTTTTTCGCTTTCCGGAGGAAAAACAGCGGGAAAAATTATGTAGGGGTATTGCAGAAATTAAGCGGAAAAATCACGGGGAGATATATGATAAAAACCACTGCGAAAAAATTAAAATCAATTTAAAGAGAAAATTACAGTGACATGAGGAGCGGTCGGGGCTGACGGCGTAAAATGCCGTGACTGTAAGATTTTTCGGCACCAGACATGTATCGGCACCGGGCAGGCATCGGCCACTGGGCAGGTATTTGTCGTTACATCGGGGAGTTTAATCCTGTATGTCGGAAAAACTGCTAAAATTATTACCGCATTTTTGTGTAATACTCAATATTTATCTGCTGAGAGGCAAATTATGCTTGGAATTGACAATAAAAGGCTGTATAATATATGAAAGATTATAGAAAAGAGGAGATATGCCGCATGGACAAAAAGTTCCTTAAATTTATTCCCACAGACGACGTATACCTTTTTAATACCGGAAATGCCCGCAAAGCATGGCTCTGCTACGGCTGCTGCCATATACCGGAATTAAACGCCCACCGTTTCATCGTCTGGGCGCCTAATGCAAAGGCCGTCAGTCTTGTGGGTGATTTTAACGGCTGGGACAGATACGCTGCCCCCATGGAGAAAATGGAGGGCGGAATCTGGGTCACTTTCGTGGAGGGACTGCCCGAATGTGCCCTTTATAAATACTGCGTTACCGATCAGAACGGCAGACAGGTTTTAAAAGCCGACCCCTTCGCCGCTTTCAGCCAGTGGGGCATGGATACCGCATCCATAGTCTGGAACGGCGGTAGCTTCAAGTGGAGCGATACCCGCTACATGAATAAGCGGGCAAAGCAGAACTTCATGACCACGCCTATGAGCATTTATGAGGTTCACCCCGGCTCATGGAAAAACCTTGACGGTAACATCACCTATCACTCCTTAGCTGATTCTCTCGCTGACTACTGCGTGGATATGGGCTATACACATGTTGAAATCATGCCTGTTACCGAGTACCCTTACCCCGCTTCTTGGGGCTATCAGGTCACCGGCTACTACGCTCCCACCTCCCGCTACGGCAATCCCGACGATTTTAAATATTTTATCGACAGAATGCATAAGGCGGGCATTGGCGTTATCATGGACTGGGTTCCCGCCCATTTCCCCAAGGATGAACACGGCCTTGCCTACTTTGACGGCACTGCACAGTTTGAGTGCAAGGAAAAACGCATGGCTGAGCATCCCGACTGGGGCACCCTGATTTTCGATTATGGCTCCAATCAGGTTCAGAGCTTCCTTATTTCCTCCGCCTGCAAGTTCTTTGAGGAATACCATATGGACGGTATCAGAGTGGATGCCGTAAGCTCCATGCTCTATCTCAACTACGGCAGACGGGACGGGGAGTATACCCCCAATAAGGACGGCGGCTACATTAACCTTGAAGCCTGCGATTTTCTCCGCAAGCTGAACACCGCCATATTAACCTCTTACCCCGGCGCAATCACCGTTGCCGAGGAGTCTACCGCATTTCCTCTTGTCACCGCTCCCCCTGAAATGGGAGGTCTGGGCTTCTGCCTTAAATGGGATATGGGCTTTATGCACGACACTCTGGACTACATGCAGCTTGACCCCTATTTCAGAAGCTTTAACCACAACCGCCTCACCTTCTCCATGATGTATGCCTTCTCCGAAAATTATGTTCTGGCATACTCCCATGACGAAGTTGTCCACGGTAAAAAGTCCATGCTCGACAAGATGAGCGGCGATTACGACCAGAAATTTGCATCTCTCCGCACCCTCTACGGCTACCAGTTCGCCCACCCCGGCAAGAAGCTGAACTTCATGGGCGGCGAATTCGGACAGTTCATAGAATGGAGCTGGGAAAAGGAGCTTGACTGGATGCTCCTTGACTTCCCCAGACACAGAGAGCTGAAAGAATACTATAAAGAGCTTAACAAGCTCTACACCAAAACTCCCGCCATGTACATGGTGGATAACTCTTGGGACGGCTTTAAGTGGCTGAATGTTGACGATGCCGGCCGCTCCTCCATTGCATTCATGCGCATGGCTCCCGAACAGGACAGCTACATCGTGTGCGTATGCAACTTCACCCCTGTTAAATACGAGGGCTTCACCTTCGGACTTCCCAAGGAGGGAACACTGAGGGAGATCCTCTCCTCTGACGATGTACGCTTCGGCGGAACAGGCGTACACAACGAAAAGTCCATAAAAACCAAGAAAAAGGGCTTTTTGGATATGGATTATTCCGCAGAAATCACTCTGCCTGCAATGTCGGCGGTATTCTTTAAGTACCACATAACAAAGCACAGAGCCAAAAAAGAGGCAGACGACGAACCAAAAAAAAGCTCCCGCCGCAAAGCCTGAAAAAGCGGCGAGAAAAACAAGAGCCAAGGCTAAGGCTGAAAAGGCCGAGGTTGTCGCGGCAGAGGCTGCACCTGCTGAAATCGAAGAGGCTGCACCCGAAAAGGCAGAAGCAGAGCCGGTAAAGCCCGTCCCTGCAAAGCCCCGGAATAAGGGCGCAAAGAAAAAAACTCCAAGAAAAAGAAAAAATCGGGCAAAAAGAAAAATAAAAGGAATTTAATTTGACACATTTCTCAAGGCTCTGTCCCATGCCGCCGGTGACAGCGCAGAGCTTAAGCCAAAGCATCCGGCGGCAGAAAAGGAGAGTTTTCATGAAAAAAGAATTCAAGGAGATGCTTAAGGAACGGGGCAGAAGTGAAATGCCTGCTGTTCTGCTGGTAGCGGCCGAATGTGCTCCTCTTGCAAAAACCGGCGGTCTTGCCGATGTTGTCGGCACTCTGCCCATGGAGCTTAAAAAACTGAGTGTTGATGCCAGAGTTATAATTCCTTACCACAGAGTAATTAAGGAGAAATATGCCGATAAGGTGGAGCATATGTTCCACTTCTTCGCAAAGCTTGGCTGGCGCTGTGAATATGCAGGCATAGAAAAGCTGGAGCTTGACGGCGTTATCATTTACCTTGTGGATAACGAGCGCTACTTCGGTGACCGCATTTATCTTGGAGACCAGCCCGAGGGCGAGCAGTACGCTTTCTTCCAGAGAGCTGTGCTGGATGCAATTCCCAATCTTGATTTCACTCCCGACGTTGTACACTGCAATGACTGGCACACTGCCATGATCCCCATGCTGGGCAAAACCCAGTACCACGGCGGCATACAGGAAAATCTCCGCTACCTGCTCACTATCCACAACATTGCCTATCAGGGCAAGTTCGGCTTTGACTATGTGCAGGATCTTTTAGAGGTGGAGGATAAATACAACACCCCTGAATTTATGGAGCTTAACGGCTGTGCCGACTTCCTTAAGGCAGGCTGTGTTTTTGCCGACCGCATCAACACCGTCAGCCCCAGCTATGCAAATGAAATTAAAATGCCCTACTATGCCGAGGGGCTGGAGGGCATACTCAACGCCCGCTCCGCCCAGCTTACCGGCATTATAAACGGCATTGACAAAAAGGTTTACAACCCCCACGCAGACCCTGTTCTGCCTGCCCGTTATGACAGAGGCCACCTGAAGGGCAAGGCCGAGTGCAAGCGGGCTTTGCAGGAGCAGATGGGGCTTGAACAGAGAGCAGACGTGCCCCTTATAGGCATGGTTACAAGAATGACAGAGCAGAAGGGCTTTGACCTTGTGATGCATGTTCTGGATGACTTGATGAAGGGCGAGGATGTACAGTTTGTGCTTCTGGGTTCCGGCGATGCCAAGTTTGAAAACTTCATGCGTGGCGCTGAGGGCCGCTGGAAGGGCAGACTCTGCTCCTATATCGGCTACAATGATGCCGTTTCTCACCTTGTTTACGCCGGTTCCGACTTCTTCCTTATGCCCTCCCGCTTTGAGCCCTGCGGCCTGAGCCAGATGATTGCCATGCGCTACGGCTCTCTGCCTATCGTCCGCGAGACCGGCGGCCTCCGCGACACCGTTTCCCCCTACAACCAGTACACCGGCGAGGGCAACGGCTTCTCCTTTGCAAACTTTGACGCATGGGAGATGAGAGCCACTATCCACAATGCTCTCCGGTGCTACTACAAGGAGGACGTTATGCATGGCCTTATAAGCCGTGCTATGCAGGCAGATTTCGGTTTTGAAAATTCTGCAATGGAGTACGCGAGACACTACATATGGATGCTGTAAACAAGGATTTTGAATCTGAATATACCTCTGCCGGAATAAACGCCCCGGCAGAGGCCGATTACGGCGGGGGGACGGGGGCTTTTTATCCGGCCCCCGCCTGCTTTCCACCTGCGGGGGCTTTCCGGCGGGAATATACCGTGTATTTCGGCGGCTCATACCGCGAAAACTGGTCGGAGGACTATGTGCTGACTATCAGCTATGACTACCGGAGAAGCGTTCAGGCCGCATTTGAAAACGGAGAGTGGAAAGCCGTGGGCGGGGACAGAGAGCTGAACGAGCTTTTAAATTCCACTGACTGCCCGCGCCTTACAAGACAGTATTTTCAGGCTGCCGTCTCTGCTCACGCCGCCGCAATGGAGTGCGAGGACAGCGGAATTGACATGGATAAATTAAACGAGTGCGTTTACAGGACGCTGAACCCTGTGGCAGCTCCCGAGCTTATGCGTATTTTAATGGATGACTACTGCTTTTCCATGTATGACGCTTACGCCACTGCTGCCCACTGCTGCGATCTGAGCCTTAAGGGCATTGACAGGGAGGAGCTTTATAAGCTCCAGCCCAGAACGGCGAATGTTATGACGCTGGTAGAAAACTGCCGTGAAAACACCCTGTCTCTGCTGCATGATGCCAGATATTCCCAGTTCCGCGACCCTTTCGGGGCGCTCACCGAGGGCAGCAATATTCACCTTGCCTTTCAGGTTTTAGGCGGCAAGCCTATCGAAGCCTATCTTAACCTTTACGGCGATGATTTCAGAGCACAGTACCTTATGGAAAATTCCGGAGAGATGTTCTCCGCCGCCGTTAAGCTGCCGGAAAAGCCGGGGGCTATGTGGTATAACTTCAAAATAACCGATGCTGAGGGCAGCCACTGGCTGTGCCCCGATGAGAGCGGTTATCTGGGCGAGGTTTGCGACGGTGAGCGGGGCAGCTTCCGGCTTACGGTATACAAAAAGGACTTTGAAACTCCCGATTGGGCGAAAAGCGCGGTAATGTATCAGATTTTCCCCGACCGCTTTGCACTGTCTGATGATGGCACGGCGAAAAAGGGCATTGAATACCATATAAATTTAGGCCAGACTCCCGATATTCACGAAAGCACGGAGGAGCTGCCGAAACACCTGCCGCGACCGTTTGAGAAGGATTACAGCCCCGACGATTTCTTCGGCGGCACCTTAAAGGGCATTGAAGAAAAGCTGCCTTACATTAAAAGTCTGGGTACAAGCCTTATATACTTAAACCCCATATGCGAGTCCCGCTCCAACCACCGCTATGACACAGCAAACTACAAAAAGGTTGACCCTGTTCTGGGTACGAACGAAGATTTCGAGCACCTGTGCTACAAGGCGGAAAAGCTGGGGATGCGGGTGATTTTAGACGGTGTTTTCTCCCACACGGGAGCGGACAGCATTTATTTTAACCGCTACGGCAGCTACCCCGAACCGGGGGCATGTCAGAGTGAAGGCTCTGAATTTTACCCTTGGTATCACTTTATCAAGTTCCCCGACGAATATCGGTGCTGGTGGGGCTTTAAGGATTTGCCCGAGGTTGAGGAGCATAACCCCGACTGGCAGGACTACGTTATTAAAAACAAGGACAGCGTTGTTAAAACATGGATAAAGCGGGGTTCATCCGGCTGGCGGCTGGATGTGGCAGACGAGCTGCCTGATGATGCCCTCAGCCTTATAAGGGACTCTGCCAGGGAGCAGGACCCCGAAGCCTTCATTCTGGGCGAAGTGTGGGAGGACGCAGTTTTAAAGGAGAGCTACGGCGGACGGAGAAATTACGCTCTGGGCTACTCTCTGGACAGTGTTATGAACTACCCCTTCCGTAATGCGGTGCTGAATTTTATCCACGGAAAAACAGACGCTTTCATGCTGAGAGATTTTCTCATTTCCCAGCACATGAATTACCCTCTGCCTATGTACTACTGCCTGATGAATCTGCTTGGCTCTCACGACGTGGTGCGGCTGCGGACTACCCTTGCGGTGGACGCAGACTATAAGAACATGCCCAGAGAGGAGCAGCTGAAAATTAAATTCAGCGACGAGGAGCTTAAAAAGGCAATAGACCGCGAAAAGCTCTGCGCCGCCGTTCAGTATGCCGTGCCCGGTATTCCGAGCCTTTACTACGGAGACGAACAGGGCATGTGCGGTGTCTGCGACCCCTTTAACCGTGGCTTTTTCCGGGAGGAGGACTGCGGACTATACGAGTGGTACTGCTCACTTGCTGAATTTCGTAACCGCAACTCTGCCATGAGCCGTGGACTTGTGCAGTTTATGGCACCGGCTGAGGATATACTTCTGGTTCTCCGCTGGAACCATCAGGGCAGGGACGCTTTCGGCAAAACCGCCGGACGGAACGCCTGCCTCTGTGTTATAAACAGGGGGGAGGAGCGGGCTGACTTTGAAGCTGACTGCTCCGCCGCCGGAATAGACTTGTATCGCGGCACAATAGATGCCTGTTCTGCCAAGTATATAAAATTACTATAAGCTTAAGCTAACAAAAAAGGGCGCTTTCTGCGCCCTTTTCCCTTTTGACGGGTAAAAAAATCGGGTAAACTGAAAGGGTGCAATCTGCACCTTTTTAGAAAAATTTTTAACAATGTGACTTGGTTACGGATTATTTATGCTCTTAGCTCTATAATAAAATTACCAAATGAAAATAAAAGCGAAAATAAATTATTAAAGGAGCTTAACTTATGAAAAAAATCGTTATTGTGGGCGGTGTGGCCGGCGGCGCTTCTGCCGCTGCAAGACTGAGAAGACTGGACGAAGAGGCTCAGATAATTGTTTTTGAGCGCTCCGGCTACGTCTCTTATGCTAACTGCGGCCTGCCCTACTATGTGGGCGGCGTCATTGAAGATAAAAAACAGCTCTCTCTCCAGACTCCCCAGAGCTTCTGGAACAGATTCAGAGTTGACATCCGTGTAAAGCACAATGTTCTCTCTATCGACAGAGCTTATAAATCTGTAAAGGTTCAGAACCTTGAAACAGGAAAGGTTTACGAGGAGAGCTACGACAAGCTCATTCTCTCGCCCGGTGCAAAGCCCAGTGTTCCCGACCTGCCCGGTATTGACGGCGATAATATTTTCACTCTCCGCACTGTTGAGGACAGCCTTAAAATCCGCGAGCATGTGGTTAATGCAAAGCCTATGTCCGCAGTGGTTGCAGGCGGCGGCTTCATCGGCCTTGAAACTGCGGAAAACCTCCGTGAAATGGGCCTTGATGTTACTATTGTTCAGCGCCCCAAGCAGGTTTTGAAGCCTCTGGATGCTGATATGGCCTCTTTTGTACACGCAGAGCTGAGAAAAAACGGTGTTAATCTCCGTCTGGGAAGTGCCGTTGAGGGCTTCAAACAGGAAAACGGCAAAATCACCACCATGATTAAGGGCGAGGAGCCAATAGTTGCCGACATGGTTATTCTGGCAATAGGCGTAAGCCCCGAAACCTCCCTTGCTGAAGAGGCAGGCTTGGAGCTGGGCGTTAAAAACAGCATTGTGGTTGATAAGCACATGCTTACCTCCGACCCTGACATTTACGCTGTCGGCGATGCGGTTCAGGTGCGCCACTTTGTAGGCGGCTACGACACCGTTATTCCTCTTGCAGGCCCCGCCAACAAGCAGGGACGCATTGCCGCCGACCATATCTGCGGCCTTGACAGCGAGTACAAAGGCTCACAAGGCTCTGCCATTGTAAAGGTATTCTCCCTTACAGCCGCCTCCACCGGCTTAAACGAGACTGAGGCGAAGAACGCCGGCATTGAATACGAGCGTATTGTGCTCTCACCTGCTTCACATGCAGGATACTATCCCGGCGGCAGGGTGCTAACCCTCAAAATGCTCTATGCAAAGGACAATCTCCGGGTTATCGGCGCTCAGATTATCGGCTATCAGGGCGTTGACAAGCGCATTGACGTGCTGGCAACCGCTATCCGCTGCGGCATGAAGGCTCCCGACCTTAAAGAGCTTGAGCTTGCTTACGCTCCCCCTTACTCCTCCGCAAAAGACCCTGTGAACTTTGCGGGCTACATGGCTGAGAACATTGAAAACGGCCTTGTGAAGCAGTTCCACTGGCAGGATCTGGAAAAGCTGCCCCGCGACGGGTCCGTCACCTTCCTTGACACCCGCACTCCCATGGAGTATGCAGGCGGCCACGCTCCCGAATTCTTCAACATTCCCGTGGACGAGCTGGCAGAGAGAGTGGGCGAGCTGGATAAATCTAAGCCCGTTTACGTCATGTGCCAGAGCGGTCTGAGAAGCTACGTTGCCTGCCGCTTCCTCACTCAGAAGGGCTTTAACTGCTGCAACTTCTCCGGCGGCTTCCGCTTCTACAACAGCGTTACCACCGAGCAGAGAATGGCTGAAAATACATGGCCCTGCGGTATGGACAGAAAATAAAATCCTGCGGCAAGGACGCAAAATAAAATAAAAAAGGGTGCAAAAGCACCCTTTTTTTGTTTGCATCAGCTTTATTTCATCACAGACAAAAAATTGCATTTTAATTTCACTTGACCGCAGCGGGGCGCAAGGATATAATGATGCCAAGGATGTGATGTAGTGAAAAAAATCATATGTTCAGTTTTAATTATTACAGTTTTATGCTTAACCGGCTGCGCCGGAACCGAGCCTGAGGTGGTTAACCTGCGTGTAAACGAAAAAGGGGAAGTGGTTGACGGCTTTTCTCCCGAGGAGCAGGCAGGCTTTGAGGGCACCTCTGTTGAAGCCCCTGCAAACGGTGCTGCTGCATCGGCTGAAGCTCCCGAAAGCGCAGCGCCCGAGGCCGAGCCTCTCCACACCGTAAGCCCCCTTGATGCCTATGATATGTACGGCTATGTCCACTTTTTGTGCGAGAAAACCGGTACTTACAGATTTGAGGTCGTTGGCGATCAGGAGCTCCAGTGGCAGGTCTATATTCTGGACAGCGAATTCCCGGATGCCGAGCGCTACATTCCTCAGATCTATGAACTGGCTCTTGAGGGAAACGGCAAGCTTAGCGTAAATGAGGGGGAGTATATTTACATGTACTGCAATGCAAACAGCTGGACCTGTCTTGAGGCCCCTGAAAATTCAAGCTATAACTGCTACATATCTGAATAAGCTCAGAATAAAAAAAGCGCCTGTAAAACAGGCGCTTTTTTGTTTACGGCATGGGAGAAATCGCCGCAAACAAAGGATGGAAAAGAGAGCTTTGCATCGGGGTCCTCACTCCTCGACACAAAATGGAATTCTGCAGCCGAAAATCAAAACATGTTTGATCACGGCTTCAGCGCATATTAAACCTTAATTGTCTAATATTAAGTTATTATAAACTTTTGATAAATCTGTCTAAATTAACAAATAGTTAATCTTCTGTGCTATAATTAGAACACTACCGTTACTAAGGAGCATACAATGTTTAAAATACTTGTGGTCGAAGACGACGTTAAGATGAATAAAATATATGTTTCCGCGCTGGAACAGAATTCCTATCTGCCTATTGCCGCCTTCGACGGCGCAGAGGCACTGGAAAAAATCGCGGAGGAACCGGTTGACCTGGTAATTTCCGACATTATGATGCCGGGGGTGGACGGATACAGCCTTACACGCCAGCTCCGTGAGCAGTACCCTGAGCTGCCTATTCTGATGATTTCCGCCAAGGAGAGCTACGAGGATAAGCGCTACGGCTTTCTTGCCGGAATTGACGATTATATGGTAAAGCCGGTTGACATCGGGGAAATGCTGCTGAGAATTCAGGCCCTTTTGCGGCGGGCTAAAAGCGTCAGCGAGAGAAAGCTTAAAATCAGGGACACGGTAATGGATTTTGACTCCTACACTCTCAGCTTTGACGGTAAAAGAACGGAAATTCCCCAGAAAGAGTTTCTGATTTTATATAAGCTTATGTCAAGCCCCGGCCGCACCTTTACAAGACGGCAGATCATGGACGAGCTGTGGGGCTACGACACCGAATCCGAGGAGCGCACTGTTGATGTGCACATAAACCGCCTCCGTGAGCGGCTTAAAAACTGTAAGGATTTGGAAATCGTAACCGTCCGCGGTCTTGGCTATCGGGGTATGAAAAAATGAAAAACAAATGCTGGAAAAAAATCAGCAATCAGGACTACGAACTGATGAAGTGGGTATTCAGACGCATGTTTACCCTGATTTTAGTCATGCTTGTGGTGATGCTTATGCTGTTTGGACTGATTGTTGCCATTGTAATGGAGGATAACCCTGTAACGACGGATGTTATCGAGCCTCACACATGGCTCACGGCGGCGGCTGCGGTGCTGTCCCTTTTAATTATCAGTCAGTTTGTGGCGCTGCTGTGGATAAACAGAATTACAAAGCCTGCCGCCCAGATTTCAAAAGTGGTAGGGCAGGTGGCAAGAGGTCAGTTTGATGTTAGAATTGACTGCTCAGACTTTAAAAATGAGATGCTGGATCTGGGAAACAACTTAAACAAAATGATCGAGGAGCTAAACTCCATTGAGCTTATGCGCTCTGACTTCGTTTCAAGCGTCTCTCACGAATTCCGCGCCCCGCTTTCCACAATTTCCGGCTATGTCACCCTGCTTTCAAGCCCTAACACCACCGAGGAAAAGAAGAATGAATATTTTGAACTTCTGCGGGAGTCTACAAGACAGCTTTCATCCCTTGTAGACAATGTTTTGAAGCTTTCACGGCTTCAGTCCCAGAATATTCTGCCGAAAAAATCAACATACAGCCTTGACGAACAGCTTCGGCGGGCGGTGCTGATGTTCGAGATGGACTGGTCGGAAAAAGAACTTGAGCTTGACCTTGACATGCCGGAGTGCGAATACTGCGGCAACGAGGAAATGCTCTCTCAGGTCTGGACAAACCTTATCGGAAACGCGGTAAAATTCAGCCATCAGGGGGGTAAAATCGGGGTGAAGCTGGATGACTCCGAGCCCGATTACATCACCGTTGCCATTTCCGACACCGGCGAGGGTATGAGCGAGGATGTGCAGAGGCACATTTTTGAAAAATTCTATCAGGGGGACAGCTCCAGAAAATCTGAGGGCAACGGCCTTGGGCTTGCACTTGTAAAAGGCATATGCCAGCTTACCGACAGCAGCATTTCCGTTGAGAGTGCACCGGAAAAGGGCAGTACCTTTACGGTGAAGCTTAAAAGATAAGTTTAAGCAATGTTTACATTATGCCCCTTTCATCAGGGGCGGATATGGGGTAAAATAAAAAAAGAATAACATGGAAACGGTGAATTAAATGAACATAGCAAAAATCATGACCCCCAAGGTATTTACCGTCCTGCTCCACGAAAACAACACCGTGCGGCAGGGATACGAGATTATGAAGGAAAAGGGCTACACCGCCATTCCTGTTCTTGACAGCAAGGAGCGCTATGCAGGTGCCGTTACGGAAGGAGATTTCCTCCGCTTCGTTATGGAGACTGATGATCCGGACGGAAAACTCAGGGAGCGAACCAGAATAGGAAGCATTATCCGCCATGATTTCTGCCGCCCTATACATATCGACGCCGACGAGGATGCAGTCATTAACGCCATTATTCAGCAGAATTTTGTGCCGGTGGTTGACTCTCAGGAGGCGCTGTGCGGTATAGTCACCAGACGTAAGCTTATTGAATTTCTTGCGGGGAGACTTGATTAAAAAGCAGAAAAGAGCCGGACTGTTCAGGCAGTCCGGCTCTTTTTTTGCGAAATGATGTAGAAAAATGCAGGTGTATATACAGCTGCTTTTTATTGACTAAAGGATAGCAAACTACTATAATAAAGCTACAAGACAAATTGATTTTTCGGGTGAACGCTGTGGATTTACGGGAATTTTTCAGGGTGCACAATAAAATAGCACTGGCATTTTCCGGCGGGGCGGATTCTGCATACCTTATGTATGCGGGAAAGCATTACGGCGCGGAGCTTCACGCCTACTACGTGAAAAGCCAGTTTCAGCCGGAGCTTGAGCGGCAGGATGCAATAAGGCTTGCAAGGGAACTGGATGTTCCCTTGACCATAATTGAAAATGACGTTTTAAGCGACGAAAAAGTAGCTGAAAATTCCCCAAGGCGCTGCTATTTCTGCAAAAAACGGATTTTTTCCCTTATAATGCAGGCCGCTTTAAATGACGGCTGCACCGAAATTATTGACGGCAGCAACGCCTCCGACAAAGCCGACGAGCGACCCGGAATGGCGGCTCTTGCCGAGCTTAAGGTTTTATCACCGCTGAGAGACTGTGGCATTACCAAAGCCGAGCTCAGAGAGAAATCAAGAGAAGCAGGGCTTTTCACATGGAATAAGCCGGCTTATGCCTGCCTTGCAACGAGAATACCCGCAGGGCAGAATATAGACTTGGAGACACTTGAAAAAGTGGAGAGAGGAGAGGGGAAGCTTCGTGAAATGGGCTTTTCCGATCTGCGCCTTCGAGTTATTGAGGGCGGCTTTAAGCTCCAGCTCCCCGCAGAGCAGATTCCCATTGCTGCACAGCGGCGGGAAGAAATTCTGCAAATTTTTAAAGAAAGCGGCGAATGTGTCCTTCTGGACCTGATGCCTAGAAAAAGCGACTAAAAGGGGAAAACATGAAAAAACAGACCTTACTTGAAATTTTACAGGCTGTTCAGGCAAACGAACTCAGCCCCGAACAGGCTTTGCTTAAAATAAAAATGGAGCCGGTGGACGACATGGGCTTTGCCAGAGTTGACCGGCACAGAGAACTGCGGCAGGGCGCGGCGGAAGTCATTTACGGCGAGGGCAAAACGCCCGAGCATATTGTGGCTATTGCAAAATCCCTGTTATCCTCCGGCGAAAGCCCTGTTTTAATCACCCGCATGAGCAAAGAGGCGGCAGACTACGCCGGAAAGGAACTGGAGCTTAACTACGACCCTGTTTCCAGAGTGGGCATTGTAGGCGAGCTGCCGGAAAAGAACGGCAAGGGTACAATCCTTGTTGCCGCCGGCGGCACCACCGACATTCCTGTTGCCGAGGAGGCGGCACTTACCGCCGAGGCGCTGGGAAATCAGGTTACACGGCTTTATGATGTGGGCGTTTCCGGCATACACAGGCTTTTGAGCCATGCAGAGGAGATTATGAGCGCACGGTGCATTGTGGCGGCTGCGGGCATGGAGGGGGCTTTGCCCTCTGTTATCGGCGGCCTTGCCGACTGCCCTGTTATCGCCGTTCCCACCAGTGTTGGCTACGGTGCGGCTTTCGGCGGCGTTGCGGCGCTGCTGTCTATGCTCAATTCCTGCGCCAGCGGTCTCAGCGTTGTGAACATCGACAACGGCTTCGGCGCGGGCTACCTTGCAAGCATGATTAACCACATATAGGAGTAAGGATGAAGGAACTATTTTTAGACTTGTCTATGGGTGCTGCGGGTGATATGCTCTCCGCCGCCCTTTTAGAGCTTTGCGAGGACAGAGAAAAAACCCTTTCCGAGCTTAACTCAATCGCCATTCCCGGCGTTAAATATGAGCTTATCTCCGCGTCACACTGCGGCATTTCCGGCTCCCGCATGAAGGTGAGCTACTACGGCGGAGAGGAGGGGGCAGACGAGCACTGCCACCACCACAGAGGCTTAAAGGACATAGGGGGAATAATAGAAAATCTGAACCTTGATGATAAAATCAAACAGCAGGTTCTGGAGGTTTACCGCATTATCGCGCAGGCCGAAGGTCAGGTTCACGGCGCCGACCTTGACAACATCCACTTCCACGAGCTTGGAACTATGGACGCACTGGCGGATATATGCGCCGTGTGCTGTCTTATAAATAAGCTCTCTCCCCACCATATTTCCGCATCACCCTTGCGTCTGGGTTACGGAACGGTTAACTGCGCCCACGGAATTATGCCCGTTCCCGCTCCCGCAACGGCACTTATAATTAAAGGTATGCCGGTTTTTGCAGGAGACATTGAAAAGGAAATGTGCACCCCCACAGGTGCAGCCCTTGTAAAATACTTCGTTAAGGATTTCGGTGAAATGCCGGAAATGAGAGTAAGCGCCGTGGGTATCGGCATGGGCAGCAGAGCTTTTGACGACAGACCCAACGGCCTGCGGGCAATGCTGGGCGAGAGCGAGGATTATGTTACAGAGCTTAGCTGCAACGTTGACGACATGAGCCCCGAAGCTGTTGGCTTTCTCCTTGAAAGACTTATGGAGGAGGGGGCGCTGGATGCGTGGTATGAGTGCATAGGGATGAAAAAATTCAGACCCGGCATTTTCATCAGCTGCATTTGCAGGCAGGCCGACGGAGAGAAAATGACCGCCCTTATCTTCAAGCACAGCTCCACTATCGGCATCCGTGAAACCATGTACCGCCGCTATGTTTTAAAGCGTGAGGAGAAAATTGCGGAAACGCCCTACGGAAAAGTGAGAATTAAATGCTCCGCGGGCTACGGCGCGGAGCGGCGCAAGGCTGAATTCGAGGATCTGGCCAGAATTTCAAGAGAAAAAGACCTGAGCCTTGAAGAAATTAAGAATATGATTTAAATAAAAAAATCCGAAAGCTATTGCTTTCGGATTTTTTTTAAAATTACATAATTTCTACTGCTGCGCCGATCATGTTGACGTTGCGCATTTTGCAGAAGCTGATTTCCCTGCAAATCTGAGGGTATTCACTCTGCTCGGTGCGAAGGATCAGGATAACGCCGCAGCTGCTGTCAAGGCTGTCGGAGTATTTCAGAATACTGTTGGCAATCTGGCATTTAATTCCGGAGCTGTTAAGGCTCTCCACAATGCGCTCAGCCAGTGCATCACCTTCAAAGGAACTTATATAAAGCCTGTTTATGCCGTTGGAGTTAAGCTTTATGTTTGAAAGTATCACATTGAACTGCTCTTCTTCATTCAGACCGTATACAACATGAAGCTCTGATTTTCGTATTATTCTGTCAATAAAGTTGGGCTTTTTCTTCTTCGGCATTTCTATATAACCAAGATTCTTTATGCCGAGATTTTCGCTGATGTCATCATTAACCAGAACTCTGTTATGAGCCAAAAACTGAACAGAATAAATAACAAACATAATAATTCCACCCAAAAATCCGCCCATAATCAGCTTTTTAAGACTGATGCCGGCTTGCGGAAGCTCATCACTCAGTATTCCTGAATTAAGCTCCTGCACGGACAGAACTCTGCCGTAATACAGCGTTTTCTGATTTTGATTCAGAGTGCTTTTTAAGGTCTTTTCTTCCTCATACAGTGAGCTGAGCTTATTCAGCCTGTCTGTCTGAAAATCTTTCAGATCTATGTCCAGAATGGAGGCTTCCATTGAGTTGTTAGTGAGGGAAAGACTGTGGTCGCCGATGGACTCGGCTATATCCTGCTTATATTGCTCAATGTTGTCCTGAAGTACGGTCATAATTATTTTGAGCTGATCTGCATCAGGATATCTTATGGCAACAGTAAAGCTTCTGCCGGAGGTGGAAATACTGACTATTTCGTTAAAATACTTAATGTCAATGTCAGAGCCGCAGGCTTCCAAAGCTTCCTTCTTCCAATCACTTCCATTGAGCTTTGAAACATAGGTGTCAATAATATCCCATATAAGGTCGCTTTCAGTGTCACCGGCATAATTCGTGATATGATTTGTATTTATAAAATAGCTGACACTTGCACACTGAATATTGTAAGGATCCATGTTCATAAGACCGGAGTTCTCTATATAATAGTTCAGAGCTTTAAGCTCCTTGTCCATACTCTGAAGCTTACGAACTGTATTTTTCTCATCAACGGTCAATGCTGCTTCTATTTTTTCAATAGGAGTATTAAGCCTCTTCTGTTCTTTAAAATAACCAAGGGCGGAAAAAAGAACAGCAAAAATGACTGCAACTATAATAATGCTTCGCCATCTTTTCAGTACATGGTTGAAAAGCGCTGCAAGGCTTATTTCTCTTTCATTATTTTCCATCTGCTCATTCCTTTACTCTTTACGAAATTAGTTTCTTTTGACTAAAACCTTCCAAAGCAAATATTAGCATGTTTTTTCAAAAAAAGCAATGTAATAATACAACATAAGATATCATTTGGAATATCATCTTATTGTGCATTTTGCATGCGGTCGTGCAGAACGACTTTATAATGTGCACGGTTTAAAGAGGGGCGTAGTTGACGGAGAGTGGTACTCATAGTATAATATGAGGAAATCAAAGGTTAAAATAATACTGATTTGCAGTATTCCGAAAGCTAAAGGAGCTTATATGAAAAAAATTATATCCCTGCTTTTATCCGTGATTATGGCTGTAAGCCTCTGTGCCTGCGGACACAAGGACGAGGAGGAGCTGCCTCCCGGTCTTGACAATATTATATGGGACGAAAATCAGAGCGGGCAGAACGGTCAGAACCAGAGTGAGGAAGCAGCCGAGCCTACTCCCGTTGTGCTGCCTCCCATTGACCCTAACTCCGATTATTTCAGAGGCACATGGATAGACATCAGCGGCGGCAGCGTCAGCGACACCCTTGACCACTACTACGAAAGCGACAAAAACTATATGACCCTTGCGGGAAACGGCACAGGCACTCTGGTGCTTGGCGGCGGCTACCGTGACCTTACATGGACTCAGGACGGAAAGACCCTGAAGGTCACCTTCCCCGCTACCGGCGAAACCTGTATAATAAGCATACTCAGCGACATTATTTATGAGCTTTCATACACCGCAAGCGGTAAAGACGTTAGCCTGACATTTATTAAAATTGTAGAGGAAAAATAAAAATACTCCCCCAATGGGGGAGTTTTTGCTTTCATTCAGCCATGCAGGCTTCTTTTTGAAATTTTCAGTCAACCATGCGGAGCTTCTTCCAGCCGCCTTTTTTCCAGCGGAAAATAAAAATTATTCCTCGGAGAATTTCGTCGATAGCGTAGGCAAGCCATATACCCACAAGCCCCATATTAAGGCTTATGCCCAGCACATAGGCAAGGCCCACGCCGATTATCCACTGGCTTAAAATGCCGATAATAACAGGGAATGCCACGTCACCGACAGCCTGAAGATTTCGCACCAGAACTATATTAAGGCTGCGGCCCAGCTCTAAGGCTACCTCTACCCAGAACACCTGCTGCCCCAGAGCAATAACCTGCGGGTCGCTGCTGAAAAGGCCGAAAAGCTTCGGGGAGAAAATTGCAATAAGGATGCTTATTCCGATTGTAACAGGGGTGAAAACCTTCAGTACGTGCCGGTTTTCTTTGTCGGCGGTGTCGTATTCCTTGGCACCTACACAATAGCCTATTATTATAGACGCGGCCTGAGAGACGGCGTTAATGAGCATATAGCAGACCTGCGCGAAAATCATGGTATACATGCGGGTTGTGACGGCGTAGGTGCCCATGATGTTTACGAAAATCAGGCTTACCGACTGGGAGAGATTATAGGAGAGATTTTCGCCGCCGGAGGGCAGGCCGATTGAGATGAAGTGCTTAAAGAGATTTTTTGAGATATGGCGGAAGCTGCGCAGGCATATATGTACATCCGGTATGCTGCGGTAAAAGGCCAGTATCATAAAAATCATGCCGAAGGTGCGGCAGCTGCTGGTTGAGAGGGCGGCACCGGCGGCTCCCATGCGGGGAATGGGGCCGAGACCGTAAATGAAGGCGGTATTGCCTAAAATGTTGATGATATTTATAAGTCCGGTGCTGCACATGATCACAAACATCTTTGCGTGAGCACGGAGAAAGGCACTGAATGTGAGCATCATGGCCTGACAGGGAAGGCTTAAAGTGGTTATCATAAGGTAGCTTTTCGCTTCCGCAAAGGTCTCAGAGGGAATCTTCATCACTCTTAAAAGCCAGTCTCCTCCCACAAGCAGCAAAAATGTAAGCACAAGGCTTATTATAAGGTTTAAAGCAACGGCAAGAGTATAAATCTGCTCCGCCTTTTCAGGCTCTCGCGCCCCTAAAAACTGGCTGAGCATAATAGTAGCGGCAAGGCTTATGACGTTAAAGGCCAGTATCAGGGTGGTCATGATCTGGTTTGCGTTGCCCACTGCCGCAACTGCGGTTTCATTATACTGGCTCAGCATTACCTGATCTATGCTGCCCACAAGCATCTGCAAAAGCAGCTCTATAAACACAGGCCACGTCATGGAAAGCAGAGAAAATTCCCGGCCTGCAACTGTAATCCGATGGTTCACAGACACATCTCCTTTTAATACATACTTCTTTTAAACTCAGGTATTATAGCACCGTTATTTCTTCAAAACAACAGCTTGAAAAGCTTAATAATACACAAAATTCAGCAAAAAATTCCGAAAATTTGTGACCTTTTATTTTCCTTTACGTTTATATAAGTAAAGCGGCTTATATGGAGGAGGGAATAAGATGAATATAAAGCGCTTATTAAAAAATTTTCTGTGCGTAATTCTGCCGCCTTTCAGTTTCGCACTGAAAGGCGGCTTTTTCGCTTTGGGAGGGAACTTGAAAAAGAGAAGTGCATGTGATACAATTATATGAAATGTATTGAAAAAATCATGGGAGTACTGTTATATGGGCGAAGCTGATTTGAAAAATGCAGGAGACAGACTGCTTGACTGCAATAAGCCAAAAAAATTTCAAAAAAGCGTTGACGTTTTAAATCATGTGTTCGGGGTGAATTATCTGGGAAGAGAGTATAAGGGCTGGCAGCAAGGAGGACTGAAATTCTCCTGCGGCGGTACAGATTACCTAATCTGGTTTCCTATACTTTCCGACAGAGATGCAGCCAACTCACCTAGTGGTTGGATTAACTACTTTAATGATGATTGCAGCGTTATTTACGAAAAGCCTGTGTTGGATAAACTGGAGGATACCAAGATTATTGATGCGGTAAGATTTGTTTTCTCAAAAGGTGATAAACATGGCTACTGCTTTAACGGTGTTTATATTTTGAATAAAAATAAAAGCGATAAATCCTGCCGGGTTTATAACAGAGTGGCAAAAATTGCGGATTTAACAGGCAAAACCCCTAAAATTTTATACAGCACGGAAAATGGAGAGGCTGATAAAACCGAAGCTGCCCTTGAAAGCATCATAAAATCAGACACGATGGAAACTGCTCCGTCAAATTTCGACTATACCCCTGCTCCGAAAGAAAAACAGCCGCCTATAATGGTTGAAAATCGGAAGGTCTATTGCAGAGATAGGCAGACCGCTGTTAATGCACTGGCTCATGCAGGCTTTAAATGCGAGATTGACAACTGCCACCCCACATTTATTCGCCGTAATTCCGACAAGCCATACACCGAACCCCACCACCTTATTCCTATGGCTTACTCCGATGAATTTATAAATTCCTTGGATGTGGAGGCAAATATAGTTTCCCTGTGCAGCAACTGTCACAATCAGATTCATTACGGAAAAGGGGCGGAAAAGCTGCTGGAAAAATTATATAATAAGCGGAAAGATGCACTGAAAAAGTCAGGAATTGAAATAAGCCTCGAAAAATTGCTGAGTTATTATAAATGAAAAACATGGAGCTTTTAACTGAAAATGATTGAAGCACCGGATTTCTGTGATATAATTAGGTGAAATTACGCGGAAAGAGTTCAGGAGGGAAAGAGATGGGATATTTTGCGGTAATTGATACGGAAACAAACTGGAGCGATCAGGTGATGTCAATCGGCATTGCTGTTGCCGATGAGCGGAGCTTTCAGCTTCAGGATGCCGCATATTTTATCATCACTCCCGAATATCAGGTCGGAGGCATGTTTTCTTCTTCTCTCCCGCCTAAAGAGGGGCAGGAGGAAAAAACATGCAGCAGGGAAGAGGCAATTTCGGATATTATCCGTATTTGCGAAAGCTGCGGCGTTGAAAAAATCTTCGCCTACAACGCACCCTTTGACCGGCGGCACCCTGCTGCGGTACCTGCAGAATGAAGTGCAGCTACGGCGTCGAAGCTATGCTGCGGCTGCTCACCGGCGCCAGCGCCTACTCCGAAACCCATAACGCTTTGGAAGATGCCATAGACGAGCTGCACATTATGCGCCTTTTACCCCACGGCATTGAGATTTACGAAAACGCCGAAATCGGCAGATAAAGGACGTAGAAATTAAATTGCAAAAGAAAAGCACCCTGTTAGGGGTGCTTTTTTCATATATAAAGCTTATTTTCTTTTCTCGTTGTGCAGTCGGTGAGAAGCTTCTGATAAAGCTCCTGCACCCTCTGAGGGTCTAAGATACGGTAGGATTTGGGGCAGAAGCGGACACAGTGCAGGCAGGAAATGCACTTTTCCGAATCTGCAACCCAGTTACCGCCGAAGCTTATTGCTCCTGCCGGACACTCACGGGCGCAGATGCCGCAGTTTATACAGCCTGCCGCCACCTCCGGCACGATACCGGGGCTTATGTCCCTGTACGGCCTGTTGCCGGGGAGCTGAGGCTCGGTGTTATCGCCGGAAGAGAGCTTTTTTATTACCTGTCTGCCGAAATTGAGAAGACATTCTGCGTCCTGCTTATCCGGGCGGCCCTGTCCGAACTCCCGAATAAGGGAATGTTCTGCCACCGCTTCAATTCCAGCTGCAATTTTAAAGCCGCAGTTATGGAGTATATCTTCCATTTCCACAAGGGCATCTTCAACGGCTCTGTTGCCGTAAACCGCCATTATAACCGCTTTTGCGCCGTTGCCCTTTAAAAGGGAAAGCCGCTGAGCCTCTATGCTGGGTATGCGGCCGCAGAACACCGGGGCGGAAATGATGCACACATCATCTGCGCTAAGCTCCGGCAGGCGGCGCTCAAAATCCCGCCTGAACAGGTCTATGCTCTTCTTTTCACAGCTCCACGCCGCGGAAAATCTCCGGGTAGCCTTGGAGCTGCCGCCGGTGGGGCTGAACATGATTTCATATAGCATTGCTACGTCTCCTTGCTGTTTATCACTTTTTGTTAATTATAAAACAATTAGGTGAAAAGTCAACATACAGCTTGGGGCAGAGTATCTAAATTTTCGTGCTGAGAGGAGCGGGACGAGGGGAAAAGGAGCAGTGAGGCGTGGCGTAAGGTACATTGGCGAAAGTTGCAGCGTGTGGGGAGATACATGGGAGAGAAGCAACGTTTTAACACCGCGATTTAAAGTTCAAAACTTTAAATCGCGACAAATAAAAGAAAATAGTTAGAGGCGGGGAGCGTGAGAGCCAGTGGGGCGGGTGAAAGGGCGCGTTTGAAGAAAATAACATGCGGGGGAATAGCTGCGGGGAGAGGCGGGGGTGTGGGAGCAGCTAAGCCGTAAGTCAAGACCACCGGCTTTGCCGGTGGTCTTGACACTCTGTGCTTAAAGGAAGCTGATCTTTATAATACTAAATACAAATTATTTCTTTATCATTGAGTAAAATTAAAATTGTTCATGTGTACACCCATTTTTACATCAGCGGTACATCCTGCATAAAGCTTTTATGGGACATCTGCCGCAATTTGGTTTTTCAGTGCATATTTCACCGTAACCGGATGCACAGAACTCCCATATAAGCGCATCTATTTCATACATAGATAAGCCGGTTTCGGCGGAAAGCCTATTCACCTGAGCCCATACTTCTTCATTCGTGGCAGGCGTGTTGCGGCCGGTGCCCATACGGTTTGCACCGAGAAAACGCTTCATATGTACATCCGGTTTTGCTCCGTCTATACCTACATTACGCAGATATTCCCATGCAAGCGCCTCTCCCACCTGTTTGAGCTTATGTGGGGATGACGGAGCAGACAGGTCAGCTGCGATTTTTATTGCAGGAGCAGATGTTACGTAGTTATCTATTCCGCAGTATTTTCTGTCCAGACTTTGCATCATGGACACGTTATCCGCCAGCGCTTTCATCTGAGCTTTCGTGCATCGGCTGCCGCAATGAATAGCAAATAGCTGGTCGGCAAAATACTCTCCCGGCATTGATTTCACGAACGCAGGATCGTAATTTCTGAAAATTCTGTCCACTTCATTTAAGTGAGGAACTATATTGTTCCATTTAGTCTGGGCGGACATAAGCGAGTACACCAGAGCTTTCAGATGTTCGCTAAGTGTAAATACTTTTCCCCGTTTACGCTCATTATATGCCTTAAAATCTCCGGGATTATAAGGTACATTGTGGCTGAGGAGGTAATCCCTTATAGTAAACAAATAGTGAGTCTGTGTATTGACAGCTCCGAATTTGATATAATTATTCATACTTCTTCCTCCTTAAAGTACATTTCATCATTGAATATGCCTGACAGTTTTTCTTTACCTGCATTTATTTCCAGCCGGGCTTCCGAATATTTAGCCGAAAGTTTACGGCTTATATTGCCTATTTCAATTCTCTGAGCCTTAGAGGGCCATGGAATTTCAAGCTGCTTCAGTTTATCTATCGGCAGTAATATTCCGCCATGATATTCTTTCTTTGAATTACCTGCGTGTTCTGTTGCACTGAGCGCAAGCTTTTTCTGACCTGCGGAGCTTTCGAGAAATGCTTTTATGTAGTATGGATCTTCGTCGTACTGCTCATCGTGCCTTAAAATATATAAACCCTCATTTGCAAAGCATTTTTTATCGGACATGCCATCATATATTGCAACATTAAAATGTATCGCATCACTATCATCGCCTATAAGCGTTTTGTATCCGATCCTTTCAAGCAGAATATCACCATCGTGAATCTCATAAGCTTTTTTCTTTTCTGCTATGTCAGGCCTTATGTATTTGTCATATGGGACGGTTATAAATCCGTTCTGTATATTCCGGGGCATTATAAATATACAATCAGTCTCTTTACTGCTTCGGCAGGCGGAAAATGACAGCTGTGCACCTCTGAATATTCTGTAATGAAGATCACACAATTTGATAGAGTTTGTGCTTAGTTTAGCTTCTGCTGATGGATAAAAATGCTTAATTTCCAATGAGTAGTCCTGCTTTTTTACCCTGCTTGCTGAAACCGTTAAACCGCTGTCGGTACTCAGTATGTCTTCGAGATTTTCAGCGTCAAGAATTTCCACCTTTTTACCTCTGAGACGTGAGCTTCGTGCCTTGTGTTCTGCATTTACAAAATGTATGCTCCGGTTATTGCGAGAAAAAGATACCAGCGCAAGTCTACGTCTGCCGCCTAAATAGAGTTTTTCGGGAAGTATAATAACTTCTTCTATCAGCCCATTTCCAACAAAATACTTCCTTGCGTCCCAGTCATTTCGGGAGCTTAAACATCCGGCATTCATAATGGCAACCATTTTGCCGCCGCGATTAAGCGTTCCAAGAAGGCTTTTACTATATAACCATTCAATAGATGTATTCTCCGGCAGCTCAGGGGCGGGTATGGTAAGATGGCGTTTACGTGTAACGAAGAAATCGTTCTCTTCCAAAATGGCCGGAAAATTACAGAAAATCTTATCCTGTTGGTCCAGCGGAAACATTCCGTACTCTTCCAGAAAATAATCTGCTCCGATAAAATCTGCACGGGCCTGAGCCACAGCGGTTTCGTACATATCAACAGGGTATCCCACGGCCTTCATTTCCGGATGGTTGAGGGTACAGTATGCAAGAAAAGTACCGTCCGTAACACTTGCATCTGCTACAATATCGTTCTTCTTTATCTTTAAAAGCCTGTAAGCAAGTTCTGCCACACCTTCAGGAACATGGGTATATAGAGCGCTGCCGTCTCCGAAAAGCAGGCAGGCAGCAAGTTCATCCTGAGTAAAATGCCACCTTAATTTTAATATATCCGCCCACTCTACATTCTCACCTGATATTCCGTCCATACGATCTCTGTCGCCTTCGCTGAGTGTAACATCCATGACATATTCGATATTGTCCCAATTAAATGAGAAACCACGCATTGAATTACAGAATGTGTAAAATTCACCGCATGGAAGCTCCGGATGCGCCTGCATTAAATAAAGGGCGTATGCTACAAGCGGTATTTCTAACGGCAGATTTGCTCCTCCTGTCTTTCCTAAAAATACTTCTTCGATGTCGGCATAAACATTTGATGTGTCCACATGAATAAGTCGGTCAAATTCTTTCTTAGAGCAACACCGTATAATAACAGCCACGTAAAGGGAAACATTCTCAATACCTAAAAGAGTCAGGAATGTATCCTGAAATGTTCGCAGGGGCAAACTGGATCAAGCCGCCAGACAGGGGCTGTCAGCCAGAATCAGGTTCGCCA
>RCNI01000381.1_pt1 | contig 28234 bp, 27 predicted proteins | sample 2041151 | NCBI WGS metagenome assembly RCNI01 (sample SAMN09708214, study PRJNA481090) | feces metagenome | isolation source: feces | place: Antarctica: Albino Rookery | reverse complement strand
GCTTCGCCGTAGCGGTTCTTAATAAAGTCTGCTGCCGCAGCCATGGCTTCGTCGGAAAGCCGCAGGGAGTCGGTACGCATATAGGTGATGAGACCCAGAGTGCCTTCTCCCGCCACATCTACGCCTTCATAGAGCTGCTGTGCAACTGCCATGGTGCGCTTGGGGGTCATATTGAGCTTTCTGGATGCCTCCTGCTGCAAGGTGGAGGTGGTAAAGGGAGGCGCAGCAGTGCGCTTCTTTTCCGCCTTCTTCACATTGGTAACAGTAAATTCCTTGCTGGTAATGTCGTCAATGATCTGCTGCACCTGTGCTTCGCTTTCCAGCTCCCGTTTCTTGTCCTCCCCGTGGTAATGGGCGGCAAAAGAACCGGGCTTGCCGATGCGGTTGAGCATTACATCGAGAGACCAGTATTCCTTCGGAACGAAAGCACGGATCTCATTTTCCCGATCCACCACCAGACGGGTGGCAACGCTCTGGACACGGCCGGCAGAGAGACCTCTGCGGATTTTCTTCCACAGCAGCGGAGACAGCTGATAACCTACAATTCGGTCCAGAATCCGTCGTGCCTGCTGGGCATCCACCAGATCAATATCAATATCTCTGGGGTTTGCGATGGATTCCTTGATTACCTTTTCCGTGATTTCGTTAAAAGTCACACGGTGGGTTTTTTCATCCGGCAAATCCAGCAGCTCCTTGAGGTGCCAGGAAATTGCCTCACCTTCACGGTCCGGGTCAGTTGCGAGATACACGGTATCCGCTTCTGCGGCCGCTTTTTTGAGTTCCTTAATCAGATCTTTTTTCCCGACCACCGGGATATATTTCGGTGTAAAGTCGTGTTCCAAATCTACACCCATAGTGCTTTTGGGCAGATCTCGCAAATGGCCCATGCTGGCCTTTACAAGATAATCAGGTCCCAGATATTTGCCTATGGTTTTAGCCTTGGAAGGCGACTCTACAATCACAAGATTGGACGGTGTTCCCATAGATTTTCTCCATTCTTAATTCTTAAAAGAAATTCGGTTGCCCGGAAGACGGACAACGATGCCCTTGATTTCCAGCAGCGTCAGCATGGAAAGAACCTTTCCCGCAGGAAGATTGCTTTGGGCCATCAGCTCATCCACCAGGCACGCCCCATGCAAGAGGGGCTTTAGCAGGAGCTGCTCCTGCTCCGTGAGGGCGGAATAACGCTTACTCCCGTCACTATACGGCGCTTCTTCGCCGTTGTCAACGGTCTTATTCACCTTTTCAGGGGATTTATCGGACATTTTTCGAGGTGTTAGGGGCTTTTGAGCAACTTGCGGCATGATTTTTCTCTTTGTCGGCACATTTTCTTCCTGTGCCTCCCCGCAAATCTGCAGATGCACCGGGCGGTCATCCTTCTGGATTTTGTCCGGGTAAAGCCACTGATATTCGCTCAGAATATCCCACCCGGAGCCTACCGCCATAGCGCCGTCCCGCAGCAATGCGTTGCTTCCCTTGCTGGTAGGCACATCAATATTGCCGGGAACTACAAAAAGATCCCGGCCCTGATCTGCCGCCTGCCGTGCAGTAATGAGTGCGCCGCTTTTAACCGGAGCTTCCACCACCAGAACACCGTTGCTTAATCCGCTGATGATCCGGTTGCGTTTTGGAAAATTCCACTTGGAAGGCGGTGTCCCCGGAGGAAACTCCGAAATCAGGCATCCGTTTTTCTCCGTATCGGCATAGAGTCCCCGATTGGATGCCGGGTACACAATATCTGCTCCGCAGCCCAAAACGCCGATCACATTGCCTCCGGCGGTAAGAGCGCCCTTCATAGCAGTGCCGTCAATGCCCGCAGCGAGGCCGGATACCACGATACCGCCGCATTTTGCAATCTGATAGCCCATACGGGCCGCAGTATTCATGCCGTAAGCCGAAGCTTTTCTCGTTCCCACTACGGCGATCACCGGCCGGTGATCTACTTCCAACAGGCTGCCCTTGTAGTAAAGAATCAAGGGCGGGTCTGCAATATTTTTAAGCTTCACCGGATAGGCGGCATCAAAATAAGTACAAATATGGATGTCTTTTTCAATACATTGGTCAAGGATTTTCTCTGCCTGACAAAGGTCTTTGTCGGAAAGGGCCGCCACAGCCTCCTCGGTCATGCCTTCCGTCTTCCGATAGATTGCGGGATCCCCATAGTAAAGATCCTCCGGGTCACGGAATTTATTCAGCATTTCCAATTTCTGGCGGTCATTCATACCGGGAAGTGTTGACAGCCATATCCAATGTATCAACATACTTTTTTCTCTATTCTCTGTCTATATTTTTTGCATCTGCCACATGACGATGGCAGCTGCCACAGCCGCATTCAGGGATTCGCAATGGGCCGTCATAGGGATGATGAGTTCTGCGTCAGCGCTGTCCAGAATTTCCTTGCGGACTCCCTGCCCTTCGCTGCCGATCACCACCGCCATATTGCCGACGCTGGCCTGCCGCAGATCTTTGGCCCGGTCACTCAATGCCGTCACTGCCACCGAAATCTTACGCTCCGAACAAATCAGGCGAGCCTGCGCCCAAGTCGTCTGCACCGGCTGGGTGCGGAACACCGCTCCCATAGATGCCCGGACGGTTTTATGATTATATGGATCGGCACACCCCTCCAGCAATGCCACCGGCACATTCAGTGCATCGGCAGTCCGCAAAATGGTGCCGAGGTTGCCGGGGTCCTGAATACCGTCCAGAAGGAGCATTCCCTCCTGTGGAACAAATTCCTTCTTTTCCGGCAGGCGGCAGAGAAACAGCGCACCCTGTGGGGCCTCCATCGGGGAAATATAGGCCATAATATCTTCCGGGACACGAACCAGACGAACCTGTTCCGGCAATTCCGCCTCAATTCCATCGGAGAGTATCACCGTATCCAGCCCCGAAAAATAGCGCACGGCCTCTTCCAGCAGCTTCGTTCCGTCTGCCACAAAAAGCCCCGCCTTTTCCCGCTCACGCCGAGAGGTGAGCAGACGCCGTACCTGCTGGATCAGCGGATTTTTCCGGCCGGTGATCCTTACTTCCATCATAGCTTCTGCACCGCACGCAAAGCCTTATTGTCGCCCACAGCTACCAGAATATCTCCCTGAGCCATGCAGAAATTAGCACCGGGTGCCACACTGACATTGCCCTCTCTGCGGATGGCAATGATGTTGACGCCCAGCTTGGCACGAACATGGAGTTCTGCCAAAGTCTTGCCGTTCCAGTTATCAGGAGCGGGCACTTCGATAATGCCGTAATCCTTGGAAAGTTCGATATAATCAAGAACATTGGTGCAGGCAAGGCTTCTCGACAGTCTGGAAGCAATTTCCTGCTCCGGAATCAGCACCCGGTCAGCACCCAGCTTCTCAAGAACCCGGCGGTGGGTCTCGTCAAATGCCTTGCAGACCACATAGGATACGCCCAGCTCCTTGAGGTTCATGGTAGTCAGCACCGAAGCTGCCAGATTTTCGCCAATAGCCACAATGGCGCAGTCAAAGTTTCTTGCGCCCAGAGAACGCAGGACTTCCTTATCCTGTCCGTCGCCCACTACTGCGTGGGTTACACTGTTTGCCACCTGCTGCACCAAATCACTGCGCACATCCATAGCAAGCACTTCGCAGCCCTGTTCATACAGCTGGCGGGCAACCTCGTTGCCGAATCTTCCCAAACCAATTACAATGTAGGATTTCATATAGCTCCTCCTAGCCAATCAATAGACTTGTATGCGCATATTGGAACCGCTCCTCCGCCTGATTGCCCATCAGGAAACCAAGGCTCAGAGTCAGTACGCCTACACGCCCGAAATACATATAAATAATAATAAGGATCTGTGCGGGGATGCTGAGATATCCGGTAGCGCCCGCAGTCAGTCCCACGGTAGCCAGTGCCGACACGGCTTCAAAAAGGCCGTCGGTAAAGCCAATGGGAGAGGTGGCGCAAATAAAGATGCCGCCGAATATGGCGAGGCCGCCCATAATGGCGCAAATGGTCATGGCGTTCATAACCTGTCCCTCAGGAATGGTGCGCTTGAAGGCACAGACAGATGCCTTGCCTCTTGCCCGGGAACACATAAAGAGCAGAAGCACCACCAACGTAACGGTCTTGACACCGCCGGCTGTGGAACCGGAAGAACCGCCGATGAGCATCAGTACGCCGGTGATAGCCTTACCTGCGTCGGTCATGCCCGCTTGGTCAATGGCCGCAAAGCCTGCGGTTCGGGATGTCACCGACTGGAAAAAGCCATTCAGTATTTTCTGGGGTACCGGCATGGAGCCAAGCGTTGCAGGGTTGTTCCATTCCATGGCGCAAATGCCCACAGCGCCTCCGACAATCAGTGCCGCCGTAGTTATCAGCACCAGCTTTGTGTAAACGCTGAATTTCTTCCAGCTGTGGAGCCGCACAACTTCTTCCCATACGAAGAAGCCAAGGCCGCCCAAGGAAATCAGCATCATCAGCGTGATGCACACTACCGGGTCGTTGTTGAAGGGGATCATGCTGGCTCCCGGCGCAAAACAGCCTACGATATCGAATCCTGCGTTGCAGAATGCGGAAACGGAATGGAAAACGCCCCAATGGATTGCTTTGCGCATACCCACCAGCGGCAGGAACCGGGCAAAGAGCACCAGCGCTCCTATCAGCTGAATACCAAGGCTTCCGCAGAGCACCCATTTTTGCAGGCGGACGATGCCCGCCATGTCGTTGACACTGAGTGCCTGTGCCATGACCATTCGCTGCTTCAGTCCGATTTTCCGCCGCAGCAGGAAAATCACAAAAGAAGCCGCCGTCATAAAGCCAAGGCCTCCGATCTCAATCAGGCCGAGGATCACCACCTGCCCGAAAGCGCTCCATTGTGTCCATGTGTCGAACAGCACCAGACCTGTAACGCAGGTTGCAGAGGTCGCTGTAAAGAGCGCCGGTCGGAAGCCGCAAGATACGCCATCTCTGGAGGCTGCCGGCAGAGTCAGCAAAAGGCTGCCTGTCAAAATAATCAGCGCAAAAGCGATGGCGATGGTCTGAGTCGGTGAAAACCGCATTTTCTTTTTGCCCGACAACACGGCAGATTTATGCCACTTCAAAAGCAAATAAAACCCCTCCTACGCCCGAAGGCAGTACCCTGTCCGCAGGCGACACTTCGAAATTTACTATTCATTATACCAATTTTCCACTTTTTTGCAAGTATTGTTTTATAATGTATCACTAACCCCGTTAAAAAGCAAAAAGTATCCGCCGCAGGAACGTGTTCCCACGGCGGATATGTTTCATTTTGCGATGTATCCCTGCTTTATTCGCCTTGCAGGGTCTTTACAAATGCCGCCTTGTCCGGGGCGCCGAAGTAGGCAGAACCGGCTACAAATACCTCTGCGCCGTTTTCCCGGCAGACTCGGAAGGTGTTGGCGTCGATACCGCCGTCCACCTCCAAAATGCACCCGGGATTTACGGCATCCAGCATTTTGCGCAGGGTGCGAAGCTTCGGCATCATGTCCTCCATGAATTTCTGTCCGCCGAATCCCGGCTCCACAGTCATCACAAGGATCATATCGCATTTTTTGAGGAAGGGCTTCACCGCCTCAGCAGGGGTTTTGGGCTTTACGGATACTGCGGCTTTGCAGCCCAAAGCGTGGATCTGATCCAGCGCTGCCAGTGTATTTTCCTCCGTATCCGCCTCCACATGAATGGTAAGCCAGTCGGCTCCCGCCTTTACAAACTGCTCCACATAGCGGATAGGGCGTTCCACCATCAAATGGACATCCAGCGTAAGATCCGTAGCCTTGCGGATGGATTTCAGCACCGGGATACCCATGGAAATATTGGGGACGAACATTCCATCCATCACATCAAAATGGAGCCACTCACAGCCGTTTTCTTTGGCCTGCTCCATATCCCGCTGCAAATTTGCAAAATCCGCCGACAAAAGGGACGGTGCCAGCTTTGTCATAATTCTTTCCTCCCAAATGCTTTTTTAGGGGTTTTAGAACGCCTTAGCGACCTCTACGATATGCTCTGCGCACAGGCCGAACTGCTTCAGCAGCTGAGCGGCAGGGCCGGAATGGCCGAATTCGTCGTTAACGCCGATGCGCTTCACCGGAGTGGGCAGCTTTTCACTGAGGCAGCTGCAGACAGCTTCGCCCAGACCACCGATCACAGAGTGCTCCTCGCAGGTAATGACCTTGCCGCACTTCTTGGCAGCCGCAAGCACCAGCTCCTCGTCCAGAGGCTTGATGGTAGCCATGTTAATGACCATAGCGTTGATGCCGTCAGCAGCCAGAGTCTCGGCAGCCTGCAAGGCTTCATAAACCATAAGGCCGTTGGCAATGATGGCAACATCGGTGCCGTCTCTCAGGATTTCGCCCTTGCCGATCTGGAAATTCATGCCTTCCTCGTGGAAAACAGGAACTGCAGCACGGCCAAAGCGCATATAGACAGGGCCCTCATGCTCATAGGCAGCACGCACCATGGCTCTTGCCTCCACATCGTCAGCAGGGCTCATAACAACCATGCCGGGAATGGTGCGCATAACGGCAAAGTCCTCACAGCACTGATGGCTTGCGCCGTCCTCACCTACGGAAATACCGCCGTGGGTAGCGCCGATCTTCACATTAAGATGGGGGTAGCCAATGGAATTACGAACCTGCTCGAAAGCTCTTCCGGCTGCAAACATGGCAAAGGAAGAAGCAAAGGGCACCAGTCCGGTGGTAGACATACCGGCAGCAGCGCAGATCATGTCGCACTCTGCAATGCCGCAGTCAAAATGGCGCTGGGGAAACGCCTTTTTAAAGGTAGCGGTCTTGGTAGCACCTGCCAGGTCGGCATCCAGTACCACCAGATTCTCATGCTCTGCGCCCAGTTCTGCCAGAGCCTTACCGTAGCTTTCACGGGTTGCGATTTTCTTCATTTCAGCCATCTTACTTGCCCTCCAGTTCTGCCATAACTGCATTCAGCTCGTTCATGGCCTGCTCATACTCCGCATCGTTGGGAGCCTTGCCATGCCAGCCGGCCTGATTTTCCATATAGGAAACGCCCTTACCCTTGGTAGTCTTCATAACGATAGCAGTGGGCTTGCCCTTCGTTTCCCGAGCCACATTCATAGCCTTTTCGATCTGGTCGAAGTCGTGGCCATCAATAGCCTCCACATGGAAGCCGAACGCCTCCAGCTTGTCCACGATGGGATAGGGGCTCATAACATCGGCAATGTTGCCATCGATCTGCAGGCCGTTGTTGTCAACGATCAGGCAGAAATTGTCCAGCTTGTAGTGGGCAGCAAACATACATGCCTCCCAAACCTGACCTTCCTGAATTTCGCCGTCGCCGAGGAGGGTGTAAACTCTCTGAGTCTTGCCCTGATGCTTAAGTCCCAGAGCCATGCCTGCTGCGCAGGAAACGCCCTGACCCAAGCTGCCGGTAGACATATCCACACCGGGAACGGTGTTCATATTGGGGTGGCCCTGCAAATAGCTTCCCACATGGCGGAAGGTAACCAGATCCTCCACCGGGAAGAATCCCCGGTTTGCCAGAGCGGCATAGAGGCCGGGGGTGTTGTGGCCCTTACTCAGAACAAAGCGATCCCGATCCTCCCACTTGGGGTTCTTGGGGTCGATGTTGAGTTCCTTAAAGTACAGATAGGTGAACATATCGGCAGCAGACAGGCTTCCGCCGGGGTGGCCTGAATTTGCGCCGTGGGTCGCTTCAATCACGCCCATACGGATTTTGCAGGCAGTTTTCTGCAGCTGCAGCTTTTCATTTTCTGTCATGTCAAATCTCCTTAAACATTTATTGTGTGGTTCATCTATTTTATCACGCCATGGATTTCCCCAAGGCGCTGTATCCTCGAATCGTTCAGAAGAATCGCTCCGCCACCTCTTGGATGGCATCGTGGTTGTTGTCACGCTGGGTAATATAGTCAGCGACAGCCTTCACTTCCTCGGTGCCGTTGGCCATGGCAGCGCCTACGCCCGCAGCCCGGATCATGGAAATGTCATTGGCAGCATCGCCTACGGCGACGGCATTTTCGATTTCCACATTCATCAGGCGGCACAGCATTCTGACTGCGTTGCCTTTATTCATGCCCGCAGGCACGATTTCCAGATATTCGTTGCAGGAAAAGAAGGCATCTACCCGTTTTCCCATGGTTTCATCCACCCAGCTCTGCAGTACGCCGAGCTTCTCAGGCTGGTCAAAATCAATGGCAAGGCATTTGACCGGCGGCTCCCGCAAGTCCCTGCGGACATCGCCGATGACCCGATGTTCCATCAAAATCCGGCTGCAATACAGCCGCACGATACTGTCATCCCATCTGGGCTCTACCAGCACTCTGGTGGCATCGTATGTCTGCACATGGATATTTTCCTCTGTGCAGCGGTCGAAGATCCGGTAAACATCCTCCAGCTCCAAAGTCCTGGAATAGACGATTTTCCGGGATGCCCAGTCGTAGATCTGTGCGCCGTTATAAGCAATCAGATAGCAGCCGGGGGTATCCAGTCCCATGCGTCTGGCCTGCTCCATGGCGCTGAGCAGTGGGCGGCCCGTGGTGATCACCACGCCGTTTCCCTTTTCTATGACCTCGGTTAAGGCTCTTCGGTTTCCCGCCGTAATTTCCTTGCGGTCATCCAGCAGCGTCCCGTCCAGATCCAAAAAAAGCAATTTTCCCAAGACTTTTACCTCAGATATTGATGTCATCCAGTCCTACCTGAAAAACCTCCACACCGGAATCCCGCAGACTTTTCACGGTCTTGGCATCCGCCTTTTCGTCGGTAATCAGGGTCACTCTCCGGTCATAGGAGCAGCTGCCGTAATGCGGGCGCTGCTTTTCCAGATCCAGAATCTTGGTGTGATCCGCAAGGATGTAGACATCTTTGGTCGTTCTTGCGATCATAGTTTCGTTAATACCGATTTCCATGGGAATCTCGTAGCTGAATTCCCCAAGCGGAGATACACCGGCGCATCCCACGAAAGTCTTATCAGCTGTTTCATTCAGCAGGCAGCGCATTACATTGTCGCCCACCATAACATGCTCCCGCAGCTCACCGCCGGTAACGGTGACAGTAACACCCTTGGGGCAGTTCTTTCCCACAACTTTTCCGTTGTTGGTAATGACCCGCACATTCTGTGCAGTGATATAATCCAGCATACCCAGTGCAGACTGGCTGCCGTTAATAAAGATGGTGTCGCCGTCGCAAACCTTGGTTGCTGCATATCTGCCCAGCAGACGGCGGTAGAGCTTCAGCTCATCCTCTGGGGTCATGCACTGATAGGCGGGATTCACCATAGCGCCGCCGTAAAAACGGATCACCATGCCCCGATCCTCCAGATATTGCAGATCCCGGCGAACCGTCATAGCGGAAAGGCTGAATTCCTCTGCAAGGTCTTCCACCTTTACCGATTCCTGCTCACGGATCTTTTGCAGGATTTCCGTCCTGCGGCGCTCCACTATAATACGATCTCGTTTCATTCTACTGGCTCCTCTCAGAAACAAGGTGACATCCGTTTTCTGTCCCAATCAGCCAGCGGCGCAGCTGGTCATAGTGCGTGATACGGCGGCACTGCAATTGCCCGTCCGTCGGCGCCTCATTGCTACAAAACCAGACAGCTGTCATTCCCGCATTCCGGGCGCCCATCACATCTTTTTGCAGATCGTCGCCTACGAATACACATTCCTCCGGCGAGGCACCCGCTTTCTCTGCACAGCAGGCAAAGAATTTTCCGGCGGGCTTTTCCGCCAAGACCTCTTCGCTGGTGACGAGAAAATCGAAGTACTTCAGAAGTCCCAAGGTCTCCAGCTTCCGCAGCTGGTAATCCACGGTCATATTGGTGCCGATGCCAAGGCAGAATTTCTTTTCTTTCAGTGCGGCAAGGCATTCCTCCACACCGGGAGCCGGAACCAGATACCGAAAAAAGGTGTCCCAGTAGAGATCGCTCATCTTCAGGCAATGGATCAGGGGGAAACCGTATTTTTCCATGATTCCCTGATACCGCAGAATCCGGTTATGGATCGCAGCGCAGGGCATTCCCAGACGGCTTTCCAGCGCATCGATATTTTCTTCACGGCAGCGGATAAATTCTTCCCGCTCCATGCCCAGATGCTCCTTTGCGTAGCAGCAAAGTGCTTCCCAAGCCTGAGTGTGGCAGGCATCGTAGTCATAAAGAGTATTATCGAGGTCAAAAATAACCGCTTTGTACATAACTGTCTCCCTTGCCCAAAAAAGTGCAAAAGCCGGGCAGCAGCCTTGCTCGCAGCAAAGCAGACACCCGGATCTCCCTTTTGGCCATGATCTGTCATTCAGGTCCATCCACCTGCGGTATGCTCCTTATTATAACAATAAAAAGGATTTCTTGCAAGCAGATTTCGGCGTATATTCCCACATCTTCCCCGATATATGGCGATGAGCGATGCCGGGGCTGCAGCATATGGCAGGCGGATGCTGCGTCCCCGCACCCACCCCCAAGCCAGGGGGTAGGTGCGGAAACCTGTCTGATAGTTCTGTATAGAATTTTTATGCTTATGTCAGGAAAGCGTGCTTACTCTTCCTCAATGGGATGGGCAGCCTCAGCAGCCAGAATATCTTCCGGTGTATTGGCCTCCATCAGAGCATCCAAAAGTTCTTCGTTGCAGAAGATACCCATGAGCTGCTGGATGTTGTCCAGATGCTCATCGGGGTTGCAGGCAGCCAGCGTGAAGAACAGCTTTGCTACCTTCTCCTCGCCGTCCTCATCCTTACCGAAGCTCACCTCATTTTTGACACGCATAAAGCCGATGCCGGTCTTATGCACGCCGGAGGCGTTCTCCTGAGAGTGAGGCATTGCTACATAGTGCTCAAACACCACATAGGGGCCGAACTTCTTGATGCAGCCGATGATCTGCTGATAGTAGTCAGCATCCACGCTGCCGTCAGCCACCAGACTCTCAGCGGACAGGCGAATGGCCTCTTCCCAAGAGTCCACGCTGTCTACAAACTTATAATGCTTTTTTTCAACAATGGTCTGCAAAACACTTGCCATGATGATTTCTCCTTTTTACTGTGCCTTACAGGCAGGAACGGTAGGGGATGTTCTGGGGATGCTCGAAGCAATCCTCAAAACCACGGCGGTGATGATAGTAAATCTTGTCCTTGTCCTGAGGATAAACATACTTGCCGCCCACCTGCCAGAAGAACGGATGGAACTTATATTCGTTGCGGTCCTTCTTGAAGTCGTAAAGAACCTTAATTTCGTCGCAGTCTGCCTGGAAGTTGGTCCACACATCCCAGTGGATGGGTACGACGACCTTGCAGCGCAGGTTTTCGGCCATACGCAGGATGTCCACGGAGGTCATCTTGTCCTGCATACCGATGGGGTTCTCACCGAAGGAGCCGAAGGCTACATCGATGTCGTAATCCTTGCCGTGCTTGGCAAAGTAGATGGAGAAATGGGAGTCGCCGGAGTGGTAGATATTGCCGCCGGGAGTCTTCACCAGATAGTTAACGGCCTTGTCGTCCATATCGGTGGGGCAGACACCGGTCAGTTCTTCACGGGTCTCGTCGGTGGCATCGGTGGTGACGATGCAGGTACGGTCAAAGCTGTCCAGCGCCACGATTTCCAGATCCTTGATTTTAATGACATCACCGGGCTTTACGGTGATGCAGCGATCTGCGGGCACGCCCCACTTGATCCATGTCTCAACGCTCTTCTTGGGTCCGATGAAGGGAACGGGGATTTCGTTGCCCTTGTCGTCGGTAGTGGTCATGCCACTCTGCAGAACATGTGCAGCCCACTCAGCGGACATATGATCCTGATGATAGTGGGTAGCAAGGACTGCATCCACATGCTTAAAGGCAAAGGGATCAAACACGAAAGGAACATTTCGCAGATTCGGCTGCATCAGGCGGCCGCCGCACATATTGGCCATCTGGTGACCGACCTTCATCTTGTTGTCGCCGTGGGTGCGCTTGCCGTTGCCGCACCAGAGGTCAATGGTGATGTTGGCATTTTCCGGGGTCTTGAACCACACGCCGGTGCAGCCCAGCCACCACATTGCCACATTGCCGGGAGCAACGACTTCGTTTTCGATGTCCTCCACCAGCCAGGTGCCCCACTCAGGGAATGTGCTGTTGATCCACTTGTCACGAGTCATTTCGGAAATTTTACTCATATTAAGTTTCCTCCTTAATCATGTGTGAGACAGTTTTGTCTTTTCGTTACTTACAGGTTCACTATATCCCAAAACGAAACTATTTGCAAGTATTTTTAATGTTTGTTTTTCACATTATATGTTTGTTTGTTCATTTTCTGCTTTTTGCCCAGTTCCCAATTCATCCGACTCAGATCGCAACCGGTTTCTCACAGCATTTTTACAGAAATTCTTTCCCCTCTCTGAGATCTGTTTATGTTTTTACCGCAAAGTATTGATTTTATACGCAATTTTCATTATTTTTCGTAAAAATCAGCAAGAATTTTGATGGAAGCTCTCTCTCCAAATTATTTTCGTTTTCCTCTTGAAATATCCGGAAGCGTAGAGTATAATCTAAATTAAGCAAGGTGAACAACTTTAGTTTTTTATGTTTGTTTTGCCTTTTATGTTTGTTTTTACGCATTTTCCCACTTTTCGCCGTTATGGCTCTTTGAATTTATGAAATACACATAAAATGGGAGGTTTTCGTTTGAAAAAGTACGCTATCGGCTTGTATGAAAAAGCCATGCCCAAGTCCATGGACTGGCGGGCCATGCTCCAATGCGCCAAGGACTGCGGCTACGATTTTGTAGAAATCAGCATTGACGAAACCGATGCCCGGCTGGCTCGGTTGGATTGGAGCAAGCAGGAGCGTTTGGAACTGGTTGCTCTGATGCAGGAAATCGGCCTGCCCATCCGCAGTATGTGTCTGTCCGGCCATCGGAAATACCCCTTCGGTGCTTCCGACCCCGCTGTTCGTGCCAGAGGCATGGAGATCATGGAGAAGGCCATCGAGCTGGCAGACGATCTGGGCATCCGCATCATTCAGCTGGCAGGATACGATGTTTATTATGAAGAAGGTACTCCCGAGAGCGAGCGCCTGTTCCGTGAAAATCTGGCGAAAGCCGTCCACATGGCAGAGGCCCGGGGCATTCTCATGGGCTTCGAGACCATGGAGACTGAATTTATGAACACTGTCCGCAAGAGCATGAAGTATGTGGATCTCATTAACAGTCCCTATCTGGGTGTCTACCCCGATTCCGGCAACCTCACCAACGCCGCCAAGACTTACGGCGCCGATGTGCTGGAGGATCTGGAATCCGGCAGAGGTCACATCGTTGCCATGCACCTCAAGGAAACCGTCCCCGGCAAGTTCCGGGAGATTCCTTTCCTCACCGGTCATGTGGATTTCCCCGCCGTAATTGCCAAGGCATGGGATCTGGGCGTGCGGCGCTTTGTTACTGAGATGTGGGATGTAGGCAATGCAAGCTGGAAGGAAGACATTCAGTTTGCAAACCGGAGTATGTCCGAAATTCTCGACCGATTCGATTAACTGCATACAGGAGGATTTACCGTGAAAATTCAAAAGAAAGTAATCGCAAACCTCAATAAGTGCTATTCCATCAGCCCGCTGGAGCACAACGGCAAGCCCTGTTTTCTGGTAGCTGCCGAAAAGCACGACCCCTGCTACCTCTTCGCTGAGGACGGCACCAAGCTGGAAACCGTGTGGCAGGAGCCCGGCGGAGTCATGACCATGATCCCGGTTCCCGGCGGAAACGGCGCATTTCTCGCCACCCATCAGTTCTACTCTCCCAACGATTCCGCCAATGCACGGATCATCATTGCCACTCCCGTCGCAGAAAACAACTGGGAAATCCGCACTCTGGTGGAGGCTCCCTTTGTCCATCGCTTCGGTATTTTGAACCGCAACGGTGTCAATTATCTGATCGTCTGCTGCCTCAAGAGCGGTCACGAATATAAGGACGACTGGCGCACTCCCGGTGCCTGCTACGGTGCTGTTCTGCCCGAGGATCTTTCCGCATTCAACGAAAACAATCAGCTTGAGCTGAAGCTCATCAAGGGCAATATGCTGAAAAACCACGGCTACTCCGTAGCTCGCAAGGACGGCTACGACACCGCCATTGTGGCTTGCGAAGAGGGCGTATTCCAGTTTGCACCTCCCGCTGCTCCCGGCGAAGAGTGGACTGTTGAGCAGCTTCTCAGCATCCCCACCAGCGACGCCGTCCTTATGGACTTTGACGGTGACGGCAAGCCGGAACTGGGTTGCATCTCTCCCTTCCACGGAGCATCCCTCGTCATCTATCATCTGGATGTCCACGGCAACTATGTTCCTCAGTGGAAATATAACCGTCCCGAAGCCGAAACCGAGATGATCCACGCCACCTGGGCCTGCGATCTTCTGGGCAAGCCCACCTGGATTGTAGGCTGGCGCAAAGGAACCAAGGACACTATCGCCATTTCCTGGGGTGACGGCGACTATGTCACCGAATTCATCGACCGCAACACCGGCTGTGCCAATGCACTGCACTTTGTGAACAGCGAGGGCAAGGATGTAATCATCGGCACCAACCGGGAAATCGACGAAATCGCCATGTACACCGTGACGGAATAAGGAGGAAACAAAATTATGCTGGAAGAACTGAAACAAAAGGTTTACGAAGCCAATATGGAACTCCCCCGCCGGAATCTTGTCACCTACACATGGGGCAATGTCAGCGGCATTGACCGTGAAAAAGGGCTTTTCGTCATCAAGCCCTCCGGCGTAGAGTATGACGCTCTGAAGCCTGAGGATCTGGTGGTTATGGATCTGGATGGCAACAAGGTAGAGGGCAAGCTGAATCCTTCCTCCGACACCAAAACCCATCTGGAGCTTTACAAAGCTTTCCCTGAGCTGGGTGGCATCGTCCACACACACAGTCCTTACGCTGTTTCCTGGGCACAGGCCCGCCGTGACATTCCCTGCTACGGCACCACCCATGCGGACTATTTCTACGGAAGTGTCCCCTGCTGTCGGAATCTGACCCCCGAAGAGATTGAGGAGGCCTACGAAACCAACACCGGCAAGGTCATTGTGGAAACCTTCCGTGAGCGGGGCATCAACCCCGTCCATGTACCTGCTGTAATCTGCGCCAACCACGGCCCCTTCACTTGGGGCAAGGATGCCGCACAGGCTGTTTATCACGCCGTCGTTCTGGAAGAAGTCGCAAAAATGGCCATCTTCACAGAGCTCAACTGCCCCACCATCGGTGCAGCTCCCCAGTGCATTCAGGACAAGCACTTCATGCGCAAGCATGGCCCCAACGCCTACTACGGTCAGAAGTAATTTTCCCTTCCGAAAATTCTCATATATTCTCTTTTTCCTTTTTTCTCAGCTGACGAAGGTTATTGCCTTACCGTCTCTTCGGTAGGCCCTGCGGAAGACAGGGTCTGACAGCAGTCAACTACTCCTTTGACACAACCTTTGATCGGCGCATGGCCCAACCTGCCCCACCGAGTATTCGGTGGGGCAGGTTCGTTTTCAAAAGACCGCAAAAATACCGCCCCCTTTGGCACAAGTCGAAGGAGACGGTATTTGTTTTATTCTTCCGGATTCAATCCCAGCCGTTCGTACTGTTCCGCAGGTGCATCGTTGTGCTTCATGGCATGAACCATAGCCTTGCACATCCGTGCTTCTGTTTGAGGATCATCCAAAGGATGCTGCTGTTCAGGATCATTCTGCAGGTCATACAGCCGGGTGCCGAAGCGTCCCACATTGTATTTATCCTTGCTCTTGATCTTGAGAACCGGACATTCCTTCGTAAAGGAGAACGGTTTTACCAGTTCGGCATCTTTCAGCTCCGCCGGAGAGAAGCGTGCATTCATATGCGTGGGCATCAGGGTATAATTGTACACCTCGTCCCCTTTTTCCGGCTGGGGCGCCCGCATATAGGTGTAGCGCCCGTCGGTGATGTTTACATGGCCGCTGAACACGCCGTACATAGCGTATTCCCGGTTGGGCGTGTCATTTTCAATGACGCCGTCCAAAATGCTGCCCTGCACATCCTTGGGGATGGGAGTATCGAAGTAATTGAGCAAAGTCGGCATCCAGTCAATCATCTGCACCAGCGACTGCCGGCGCTCTCCCTTCTTGCCGTACCGGGGGTCCCAGATAAAGAGGGGCGTGTTGGCCACTTCGTTGTAGTAGGGCATGATGTTCTTGCCCCAGTAGCCATGCTCTGCCAGCAGGAAGCCGTGGTCGGTGCCGACAATCAGCATGGTATCCTTCCACATATCGTACTTGTCCATCAGATCGAGAATACGGCCTAAGCTGTGGTCGCACATGGTGACAAGTGCCTGATACTGCCGCCGGCAATGGGCGATTTCATCGCTTTCCTCGGTAGCTTCACCTCTGGGCCAGTCAAAATGCTTGCCCTGATAATCTTCCGGATACATATCCAGATATTTCTGGGGCACGAAGAACGGCTCATGGGGATCAAAAGTCTCCAGATGCAGGAGCCAGTTGTCCTGATCGTGATTTTTCTCCAGAAATTCACAGCCACGGTCAAAGCACTGGGTCTGAGGGAAATCCTTCTCTTCCTGAATGTACTTACGGTTCACCCAGTCGTAGCGCCACAGTCCCGTGTTGCCGGTTCCCTGCATTTTCTGAGGAATCTTCACAACAGGCGGGATTTCGGGATCTTCCGCCTCAGCCTTCCAGTGGTCGCCCTCCTGTCCCCGGACGATCTCCCAGGAGCTGTAACGGGTGTGGTAATCACAGCCGCCGTCCTCCCAGTAGTGGAGATGATCGGAAATAAGATGGGTATAAACGCCGTTCTTTTTCAGGATTTCCGGCATGGAATCATCAAACGGCTCCAGCGGGCCCCATTCCCTGTGAAGGAAATTGTGCCGGCCGGTATGCAGCTCCCGTCTGGCGGGGATGCAGGGCATAGAGCCCACATAGCTGTTGTCGAACTGGAGGCTCTGCTGAGAAAGTCTCGTAAAGTTCGGCGCAATGGTATTCGTATCGGGATTATAGCAAGGCAGATACCGCCGGTTCAGCGTATCATAAAAAACAATGATCGCTCTCATAGGCTCAGCCCTTTGCTTCCGGGAAATGTGCCTCTACGATTTCATTGATCTGTGCAGTGATACCCTTGCTGTCCATGATATTGATGACAGGAATGAAGTACTCGCCTTCCTTGACATCCACATCCCGGAACAGGTTCTTGAGAATCACGATAATGTCAGCCCAATCTCTCAGAGACTGCATCTGGCCCAAAGAAGTATGCTGCATTTCTGCCTTGATGCTGTATTTATTAAGGTTGTTGCGAACACCCAGCTCTGCCATAGTGCTGGTGCCCATACCGTTGCCACACACAAAAAGAATGTTAATCTTGCCTTTTTCCATTTGAAAATGCTCCTTTCAGAAGTTACACATTGAGATATACAAGAACCGGGCCGCCCTCGGCGAGCGGTCCGGTTTTGACGGTTTAGATCGTGATACCGAAGATGCTGCCGATCCAGCGCAGAACCTGAATAACAGCAGGCCATACAGTGGAGAGGTCGAACATACCGGACCAGCCAATGGCTTCCGGATAGTTAAGCTGGGTAATTGCCCACACAGTACCAAAGGTCTGAATCATGCCCAGCAGCACGCAGCAGATAATAACTGCACGCAGGCCGCCCTTCTTATTAGCGACAACACCGATGGGGCCGCCGGAGAAGAACAGAGGAATAAAGCCAGGCAGCACCATGATGGGGCAATGGAACAGGAGCAGCAGGCCCATGGAAAGAACCGTTCCCAGCGTGCAGAACAGGAAGCCCAGCGTTGCAGCGTTGGGAGAGAACGGCAGCAGAGCTGCTACATCGATTGCGGGGATTGCATTGGGAACCAGCTTCTGCTGGATGCCCTGGAAGGAAGCGGTCAGCTCGGAGCAGAGCATACGCACGCCCTGAAGCAGAATGACCATATACATGGAGAACTTAATGCCCACCATGATGAGGTAGATAAACCAATGCTGATCGCCTGCCAGCTTCTGGATACCGGAAATGCCCAGAGGTGCGCAGAAAGCGGAGACAAACACGAACATCAGAATACATACAGAACTAACATTGTTGTTGAAAATTGCCAGCCAGCCGGGAAGCTTCATATCTTCGCAGTCGATCTTTTTCTTACCGCTGAGCTTAGGAGCCAGACGGCCGAAGAACCAGATGCCAACCTGCTGATTATGACCGACGGTAAAGCCGCCGCCCTCGGTAACTTCATCCACAACGCCTGCGGCGAGAGTGGTGGAGTATGCCCAATAGATACCTACCAGAACACCGGCAACAATAACCGTAAGAGCATTGTTGGGCAGAGCAAAGTTTGCAATGACCAGCCACAGCATGGCCTGTGCATGTGCAGTACCGGCATTACCGGTCAGGAACACGCCTTTTGCCTTGGTGTACTTGCCAAAGAAAACCATCAAAATGTTGACTGCAAACGCAATCAGAAATACATATGCCATCCAGCCTAAGTGATTGCCCAACGCTTCCTGGCTGGCTGCCTTCATAGCATAGGAGTCCATAATAAAGCCCTGAATGCCGGTGGCATCGCAGACAGCCTTAGTGATGGGCTTAAAAACACCGGCGAACTGAGCGCCGCCGAAAATGATCAGTTGCAGGCCGACCATTGCGCCGATGGTGCCGGTTATAGTCTTAACCGCGCCGGATTTCTGAAGCATGTATCCGATCATAACAAGGATACCGATCAGAATTGTCGGAGTAACCAGCAGGTCACCGACAAGGAAATCAATAACACTTTGCATCCGTGAGATCCTCCTCAAAAACATCATATCTTTTAGTAGCCGGCTAAAAGTGGGATCAGCTTCGCTTGCAGAACTGCTTCCCTCTCACGGGTTTACTATAAATCATTTGTAGAACATAGTCAATCACAAAGTGCCGTATTCGCTCATTTTCAGCCATTCGACGAAGCAAAAAGATTACTTTTCGCTCAATCCGGCCAATGTACCTACCCTGCCGATGCAGCCGTCCTCCATATTGCGCCAGCCACGGCTCCGACCGTCCTCTTCATCGGTAATGATCAGCACATCCTTGGCCATCTCTGTGGGGATAGAATAGTAAGCCGTCCGGCTGAATTTATCGTGGGATGCCAGCAAATAGACGCTCTTCGAGTTCTTAATGCACAGTGTTTTGATGGTATCTTCATAGGTATCAGCAGAAAGCGGGCTGTACTGATCGTCGATGCCGTAAGCGCCCACAAAAGACCTGTCAAACTTATAACCGCGGAGCATTTCCACGGTTTCTTTTCCAACAACCGAGTGGGAATATTCCTTGTAAAATCCGCAAAGCAGCAGCGCTTCAATATTTTTTCGGTTCAAAGCCTCCAGCTGGGGAATGCCGTTGGTAATGACATGAATATTTTTGCGTTCGATAAAAGGGATCATAGCCAGAGTGGTCATACCGGAGCCGATAAAGATCAGTTCATTGTCTTGCAGCTGCTCGGCGGCGATCCGTCCGATCCGCTCCAGGCAGTCCGGGGTTTTCTGGTACTTTAGGCCGGTCTTCCGGATGGTTTCCGGGGTATCTACCTTCTTGATTCCGCCCCAGTAGCGCTCCAAAAGTCCCTGTTCCTCCATCGTTGTTACATCTCTGCGGATGGTTGCAACGGAGCTCCCTAACTGTTCTACCAATTGATGCAGCGTGAGCGAATCATTGATATCCAGTAGGTTTAAAATCCTGTCTTTTCGATCATTATACGCCATAATTGCCACATTCTTTCTAAAGATTTGCACATTCAGTATAGCATATTCACAAAATAATATCAATATTTTTATTGTAATGATTTTTCTTGCTTTAAAATCGCACAATTCCACGGCGTTTCACGCTCAGATTCTGCTCACACCCTCCGCTGTCTGGCCGCCCTTACAGCAAAAAAGAGCCACCCTTTCGGGCGGCTCTTTTCCGGATTGGAAACTACTATTTATGCTTTGTTTTCCAGTTCTTTTGTGTTCTTCAGGATCTTGCCGGTAACGGCATCGATGTCGTAATCGTATTCATAGCCCTGATATTCAAACTCTACCTCGTAAACGATCTTGCCGTTCTCGTTATCCAGCTCGCAGGTCAGCTTCTGGGCATTGGCCTTTGCCACGCCTGCGTGGTCAAGGGCTGCCTGTTTGGCTTTTTCAGGTGCAATATAATTGCCCTCAGGAATCACATCGTCATTATGTTCTGCGGGCTCGCCTGCGGGAATTGCCTTCTTCTCGGTGTCAATAATCTTGCCTGTGACTGCGTGAATCTCATAGTCGTATTTTGTATCAGCAGTTTCAAACTCCACTTCGTAAACTACAATACCGTTTTCCAGATCCAGATCGCAGTCGATTTTCTTTACGCTGTCCTTATTCAGTCCTGCATGGTCAAGGGCAATCTGCAGGGCAGAATCCTTGGAGATGTAGTTTCCTTCGGGGATTACATCGTCGTTTTCCTCGGGCTTCTCGTCCTTGTCATCATGGTCGTCGTCATGGTCATCATCGTTCTTGTCAATTGCTTCCACATCAACCTTGATAACTTCACCGGTCTTGGCGTCTACATCGATTTCAAATTCCTGATTTCCCAGAATGTATTCCACCTCGTAGACCATAACACCTTTTTCAAGCTCCAGATCAGCATCCAGCTTCTGTACATCTTCCTTTGCCACATTCTGGTGGGTCAGTGCGGCTTCGATAGCCTGCTCCTCACCGATGTAGCCCTTTTGGCTGGCTTCGCCCTTTCTGTGAACATCCATCTGCTGGGCATTCTTCTGTGTCAGCAGGTTCAGCTCATTGACAGTGAGCTTTGCCAGATCTTCAGCGGTATACCGAGGATCTGTCTCAACAATCTGCTTGATAAACTGAGCTTTTCCGAAGGAAATACCGTACTTTTCTGCCATTTCCTCAGCCTTTTCATCGGATGCCACCTGGCTCAGCACTGCGCCATCCACATTCTGGCTCTTGAGGTAGCTGTCTACATCTGCAGAAAGCTTTTCCTGCAGCAGCTTTGCTTTTTCGCCGTCATTGCCGTCCACGCTAATGAGGATGGAGTTTGCCATGTTGCTCAAATAACCATTTTTCAGCATGGAACCCACAAGTGCATTGACGGTCACTTCCAAGTCGCTGTTCTTAAAATCCATATTACCGATGACAATTTTTCCATCCTCATTGATCGGAACTACATCCAGCACCCGCTCATTCCGATTCAGGCGAATCTCAATTCCCGGGTTCACATCCAGAGATACAGTGGCCACCGTATGGTGATTCTGATAGGCACCAAAAACGCCGGTGCCGGTCAGCAGGATTGCCAAGGATGCCGCAACAGCAACAGCCCAATTCTTCCAGCTCTTACAATTGGATTTATTCTTCATTTTAATAACCTTGCCTTTCTCTGCTTCGCAGTCCGAAGAGATTTGTTCAAATATGTCAGGGGTAATCTTTGAAAAGGCTTTTTTAATTCTGCGTTCTGTTTCCTGATCATTCATCGCGCTTCACTCTCCCTTACCAGTTCCAGCTTTAATTTTTTCATCCCGCGGTTGTATTTGGAGATGACCGTCGGCAGCAGCATTCCCAAATGGGAAGCAATTTCCCTGTGCTTGAAGCCTGCAATGGCATGAAGCACAATGATTTGCCGCTCTTCGTCTGTCAGTACCCGCATACATTTATCCACCAGCAGCTTATCTTCCAGTGGCATGCTCTCGTCCTCTGCTAACACCTGTTCCCAGTCTTCCTCCGGCATCCCGGTAACTTTTTGCTGCTCCCGAATTTTTTGGAGGCAGAGGTTTCGGGTTACGGTAAGAATCCAGGCCATGGGTTTTCCTGTGGAGTGATACTGCTCTGCCGACCGATAAATGCTCAGATAGCAGTCGTGCATCACATCTTCCGCATCGTAGGAATTTTTGAGGATTGAAAATGCGTAGCTGTATACGGATGTACTTGTCAGCTCATAAAGCCGTGCAAAAGCTTTTTCATTCTTCTTTGCTGTTTCATAGATGCAGTCATCAATTTCGTCACGGCCGCTGACTGGGCTGCATCCTTCAGAGGATGTCATGTAAAGAAGCATATCGCTATCCCCTTCCATACGGTTAATGTTTTAGCAAGGCATTTTAATGCACAAAAGAAAAAAATTTTTTCTTTTTTCGTTTTTGTACCATGAAGTGCACACAGGATGGTACAATACAGCCACTTTCCCGGTTCCACCATCAGGCAGGAGGAAACAGCAATAAATATGCGTAGCAGCTGTATTCGCAGTTATTATATCATCCATCCGTGAAAATGCCATCCTTTTTCCGTCTTGCTCCGAAGGAAAAACAGTGCTATACTATCTTAAAAAGAAAGGACGGATGCATCCATGACAGATGAAGAAATCCGGCAGTACGCCTTACAGGAAAATTTTGCCGCCGCTGAAATCATCGATACCGCAGATATTGTCTTTGATTCCAGTTTTCGTGCCTACTGCGAAGAAAATCTCTGCGGGCAGTACGATGCCAACTACTCCTGTCCCCCGGAATGTGGCTCTCCGGAGGCTATGAAGCAGAAGATTCTTGCCCACAAAAAGGCGCTGGTGCTGCAAACCATCTGGGAAATCTCCGATTATTCCGACAAGCCCGCCATCAAAGCCGCTAAGGGAAGTCATAACACCGCCGCTATCCGCCTTATGAAGCGTCTGCGTCAGGAAGGGTGTGACGGTTTTCTGGTAGGTGTCAGCGGCTGCACGCTCTGCACCCCCTGTGCCATTCAGGAGGGAAAGCCCTGCCGCTTCCCGGATCTGCGGTACTCCTGTATGTCCGCCTACTGTATTTTTGTCAAAAAGCTGGCGGATGCATGCGGCATGGAATATGACTGTGGTCCCGGTCTGCTGGCGTTTTTCGGGATGTATGTGTTTGATTAAAATAACGGCGTGCTGACAGCACGCCGTTTTTATTTTCTCCTTTGAGAATCAATGATTCTCCGGGTGGTCTTTGACATAGTAGTATCTGGCAAGCCATGTGGAAAGGCCGTCCAGTCCGGGATACACCATGCGCTCGCTGATATTAAGCTGATCCAGCATATCCCGGATCCGCCACCGCATCTCTTTTTTGATGACATATTTCACCGTGTTCTCCGTATATCGGTCAAGGAAATCCTCAATGCTTTCCATTCCCAAAGGAACAACCGTGAAGAAAGAATACTGGTTAACGATTCTGGGGTCAATGGACGGCGGCTCCAGAACCACCATGGCATTGCCCTGCATATCCTCGTCGTATTTTTCAAGGGTGGGAGCCTCTTCGCTGAGCATATCCACCGTAAACACATCAGTTTTTCCGTTGCGCTGTTTATCACGATATTGCTGCGGCAGCAGTGCCCGCAGTTCCGCCACATCCAGCCGCCAGACAACGCAGTCCCGGGCCTCCATTTTTGCAAGATTCGTTTCCGTCACCGCAAAATTAAGGGCAATCAGCGGAGACTGAGACCAGTCCAGCAGTCTTGTGGGAAGTCCATGGTGCTGTCCCAGAATCATCTGGCGCCAAACAGACTTGGAAATGGTCGGATCTTCAATAGCAGCGTATTTCGTAAAATTACGCAAAATGGACGGTTCCAGATTCTTCGCAAGATGCTTGCAGTTGCGCTTAATACTGGTAATCAGTCCAAACTCTGCATTGGGCAGTCCCCGATAGAGGTAGGGATTGCGGTAACGGTCAATCGCTTCGTTGTGCTTCTGCTCTGTAAGCAGGGGCAGAAGATCCTCCAGCCTGCGGATCTCAACGGTCTTTATCATATATGTGCCTCCCGTCTTTGGGTTTCTGTATCTATTTTAATCCGGGTATTTTCCCGCGTCAATAGCCACTTTCCACCATCAAAGGGTCAGTACGGCTCCCGTTCCCAGATAGAAAAGCCGAGGCCCCATGATGTTTTTCATAAAGCGGTACTGCTCCGCTCCGGTGCAGTGGCAGGTATAGTAGCGGGTATCATATTTCAAAAGTCTCTGTGCCGTCTGCTCCAAATGCTCCGCTCCCTCCCCTGCCGGATCAAAGGTCTTCAGGTGAAAGCCGCCGATGAGAATATCAGGTCGGAACCATTCCGCAATATTGCAGATTCCTCGATGAGAGCAGCCGCTGAATAGGATTTGCTTTCCTTCTTCTTCCACCAAAAGATATTGCTCGTGGTCAAAGGTGTCCGGCTCCGGTTTGCCGTCTCGCAAAACGCTGAGACCGCAGCTATCTATGGGGAAAAGGGGCTTGCAGCTTCCGCAGTCCGAAAGCCGGATGCCGGGAGCCAGTTCTGTCTCCCCCGTTACCATACGCAGTCGGTTAGAATCTTTCAGTCCGGAATCCAGACCGATGTATTTTTCCATACCGTGGTAGTGGGGTTCAAACGCCAGTGGGTTTACATAAATTTCTGCCTTGCGGTTTTTCTCCAAAAAGCAGCCCATGCCGCCACCGTGGTCATAGTGACCATGGGACAGTACCGCCATGGTAACTTCCCCCAGATCAACGCCAAGCTTTTCCGCATTCCGGGCAAAAAGATCTGTCTGCCCTGCGTCAAAAAGAATCTTGTGGCAGCCGGTTTCTATATAAAGGCTCAGCCCATGCTCAGACTCCATAGTTTTATCACAGGCAGTATTTTCTGCCAGCACCCAAATTTTCATGTTCTGCCCCTCCGATTTCAAAAACAGGGGCAGTCTTTCGACCGCCCCAACAAATTCAGCATACCACACTTCATCCGGAATTGTCAACTATTTTTCCGCTTCCATCGGCTTTTTCTGTGTTTTGCATCATTTTTCAGAATCTATTTCATCCAATCTGACCGATTGAAAAAATATCGAAGCTGTGGTAATCTTTAGGTACAGAGAGGTGATACCAATGCAGATGTAAAGCCTTAGATGACCTTTTTCAAAGTAAACTTCCAAATCATTTCAGTCGGGCAGATAACCGAAAAATAACAGAAGGTGTATTTGAATTTCGTATGGGAAAATGTCATCAAAATCTGTAGAAAGAGAGGTTAACCAACGATGTTAGATATCAAGAGTGAGCAGAAATGACCCTCGGCCGAAAGCACGAAGCAGATTCGTCGGTCGGGGGTCATTTCTTTTTACTCTTCCGCTTTGGAAAGAAGCAAATTTTTTAATTGCCTTTGCGGCGGGTATATTGACATTTTTCTCGGCGTATGGTACAATTTTTACACTTGTTAGGAACAAATCGTTCCCAATCGCTTGCAAAAAGCAAATACCTTTATAGATTGGAGATTTCAATTATGGAAAAGATCAAGACTCTCAAGACCCGTAACCTGTGCCAGAGCGCTAAGAACGGTGGCTGCGGTGAGTGCCAGACTTCTTGCCAGTCCGCCTGCAAGACCAGCTGCGGCGTTGCTAACCAGAAGTGCGAGAACACCGAAAAGTAAGCATTTGGATCCATTAAGTGCCATCGGTTCCCGGTGGCACTTTATTTTTGCTAACAGGAGGTACTTTCTATGGTACATCAATATAAACTCAACGGCTACAATATCGTCCTCGACGGCTGTTCCGGCTCCATCCATGTGGTGGACGAAGTGGGCTACGATATTATCGCCATGTTTGAAGATCATACCCCCGACCAGATCGTTGCCGCAATCATGGAAAAATACGGCAGCCGCCCGGATGTCACCGAGCCGGAAGTTCGGGAGTACATCGACGATGTGCAGGCCCTCAAGGATGACGGCAAACTCTTCACTCCGGATACCTTTGCCGACATGGCCGGCACCTTTAAGGAGCGCTCCGGCGATGTCGTGAAGGCACTTTGCCTGCATGTGGCTCACACCTGCAATCTCAACTGCTCCTACTGCTTCGCAAGTCAGGGTAAGTACCATGGCGAGCGGGCCATTATGAGCTTTGAAGTCGGCAAGCAGGCTCTGGATTTTCTTATGGATCACTCCGGACATCGGAAAAATCTGGAAGTGGACTTCTTCGGCGGCGAGCCCCTCATGAACTGGGATGTTGTCAAGCAGCTGGTTGCCTATGCCCGCAGCGTTGAAAAGGAGCGGGGCAAGAATTTCCGCTTTACCCTCACTACCAACGGTATGCTCATCGATGACGATGTGATTGAATTTGCCAACAAGGAAATGAGCAATGTAGTGCTTTCTCTGGATGGCCGCAAGGAAATCCATGACCGCACCCGTGTGGACTACGCCGGTCACGGCAGCTATGACCGCATCGTCCCCAAATTCCAGAAGCTGGTTGCCGCCAGAGGCGACAAGGAATACTATATGCGCGGCACCTTCACCCATGCCAACCCCGATTTTACCAAGGATCTGTTCCACATGGCAGATCTGGGCTTTACTAAGCTCAGCATGGAGCCTGTTGTCTGCGCCCCCGACGATCCCGCTGCCCTCACGCCTGAGGACCTGGAGATTGTAAAGGAGCAGTATGAAATCCTTGCCAAGGATATGCTGCGCCGCAAAAAAGAGGGCAAGCCCATCACCTTCTACCACTATATGCTGGATCTCACCGGCGGCCCCTGCATCTACAAGCGGATCTCCGGCTGCGGTTCGGGAACCGAGTACATGGCTGTTACTCCTTGGGGCGATCTTTACCCCTGCCACCAGTTCGTAGGCGAAGAGTCCTACAAGCTGGGTGACATCTGGAATGGCGTTACGAACACCAAGCTCCGTGACGAGTTCCGCAGCTGCAATGCCTATGCCCGTCCCGAGTGTGCCGACTGCTGGGCAAAGCTCTACTGCTCCGGCGGCTGCGCTGCCAACGCATACCATGCCACCGGCACCATCCGCGGTGTCTATCAGCCCGGCTGTGAGCTGTTCCGCAAGCGCATCGAATGTGCCATTATGATGAAGGTGGCAGAAGAAAATCTGTAATGAACACCCCCATCTGTGATTTTTTGACCGCCTATCAGCAGCAGGGCATCACCCGGCTCCATATGCCGGGACACAAGGGCGTTCCCTTTTTGGGCTGTGAGGGGCTGGATCTCACCGAGGTTTCCGGCGCGGATTCTCTCTACGAAGCAGAGGGAATCATTGCCGAAAGCGAGAAAAACGCCACGGAGCTCTTTGGCTCCCGGCGCACCGTCTATTCCACAGAAGGTTCCAGCCAGTGCATCCGGGCCATGCTGTACCTTGCTCTGCAAAATCGCAGGCCGGGTACGCCCCCGGTGATTGTTGCCGCCAGAAATGTCCACAAGGCCTTTGTGTATGCAGCGGCGCTGCTGGATTTTGAGGTCGTCTGGCTCTGGCCTGAAGCAAAAAGTCAGTCCCTCTGTGGCTGTCCCATCTCTCCCGAAGGACTTCAGAAGGTACTTTCTTCCCTGTCCGCTCCCCCGGCGGCGGTGTATATCACCAGCCCCGACTATCTGGGAGCCACGGCAGATATTGCCTCTCTGGCAGAAATCTGCCACCGCTATGGGACGATTCTGGCAGTGGACAACGCCCACGGAGCCTATCTGCGCTTTTTGAATCCTTCCCGGCATCCTCTGGATTTGGGTGCGGATATCTGCTGTGATTCCGCCCATAAAACCCTGCCGGTACTCACAGGCGGTGCCTATCTCCATGTGGCCGAAAGTGCCCCCGAGGGAATGGCAGAAAACATGAAGAGTGCCATGGCACTTTTCGGCTCCACCAGCCCCTCGTATCTGACGCTGGCTTCTTTGGATCGGTGCAATCGGTATCTGTCAGAGGACTACGACCTGCGTTTGGCGCAAACCGTCGCTGCCATTGACCGCACCAAGGCCTGTCTGAAAGAAAACGGCTGGGATATTCTCCCCACCGATCCCCTGCGGATTACCGTAAACGCCCCGGCAGGACTCACAGGTTTTGACCTGGCGGACAAGCTGCGGCAAAACAACATGGAATGTGAGTATGCCGACCCGGATTCTCTGGTGCTGATGCTGACGCCGGAAAACACCCCGCATGAACTTTCCCGGCTGACAGAGGCCATGGGCAAAAATGTACTTCCCGCCGCCCGGGAGAGAAACCTTCCTCTGGCGGACGGAAAGCGGCTTTCCTCCATTCGGAAGGCACTCTTTGCTCCTCACGAAACCATCCCCGTCCGGGATGCACTGGGTCGGATCTGCGGTGCCCCCACCGTTTCCTGCCCACCTGCTATTCCCATTGCGGTATCCGGCGAGCGGATTGAAGAAGCCGCCCTCCGGCTCTTTGCCTACTATGGCGTAGAAACCGTGGATGTCTTAAAGGAATCTGCAATTCAATAATATCAGCGCCCCCGAGATAAACATCTCAGGGGCGCTTTTCCTGTCAAAAAAATGAGCAGCCCAGCGGCCGCTCAACAGATTTATTTTATCAAACACGCCGGCAGTTTGTCAATGATTTCTTTGCT
>RCNI01000380.1_pt1 | contig 28250 bp, 23 predicted proteins | sample 2041151 | NCBI WGS metagenome assembly RCNI01 (sample SAMN09708214, study PRJNA481090) | feces metagenome | isolation source: feces | place: Antarctica: Albino Rookery | reverse complement strand
TTGTCTTATAGATCCCTACGTTGGCATTATCCAAATCAGGTTACCGGTCTAAGGTCACACCTTACTCTCAGCCTGTCTACAAGCTCCCGTCTTTTCAGTTCTTTTTAAAGATACAATAAGGGACAGAAAATGTCAACCCGCTTTTTTGTATAAAGGAATTATTGCATACTGCGAAAAAACAGAGCAAATCTCATTTTTATCTACTGCCATATATTTGCGCAAACAATGTATCTCCCATTTGACCTTTTGTAGTTTGACTGCGATAAAATTTTACAGGACGTATTTGAAAATTCGAATGTACATTTTGAAAACAAGAATTCGGAGATTGATTTTTTTCCTGAACCTTTCCCGGATTTCTTCATTTTGGTCTGGTATTGCCGGATTATAAAGTATTTCTGTTTACTGAATTACGCCCTTATCTGACGTGTGTAAAAAGTGAGGCACTTTTTTATTGAACACGGATTGACGGAATGTAAAGATATAGGTTATAATACAATAACAAGAAAACTATAATATGGAAGGATGAACTGCTATGCTTACAACACCGGTAGACACCATTGGATATGTTTCACAATATGACCCAGAGCTTGGGCAGATGATGACACAGGAGCTGAATCGTCAAAAAAACGGTCTTGAGCTGATTGCATCTGAAAACTTTACATCTCCTGCAGTTATGGCTGCTATGGGATCCGTCCTGACCAATAAATATGCAGAAGGTCTTCCCGGAAAGCGCTACTATGGCGGCTGTCAGTATGTGGACGAGGTGGAGCAGCTTTGCATCGACCGCGCCAAGAAGCTCTTCGGCGCTGAGTTTGCAAACGTTCAGCCGCACTCCGGTGCACAGGCCAACATGGCTGTACAGCTGGCAGTTCTCAAACCCGGTGACACGCTTATGGGCATGGATCTTGCCAATGGCGGCCATCTGACCCATGGTTCCAAAGCGAATATCTCCGGTAAATATTTTAATGTTGTTTCTTATGGTCTGAACCCCGAAACCGGCCGGATCGACTATGATCAGGTGCGTGATCTTGCGCTGAAGCATCATCCCAAGCTGCTGATTGCAGGCGCATCTGCCTATCCCAGAGCCATTGACTTTAAAATCTTTGCGGATATTGCCCATGAGGCAGGGGCTGTGTTTATGGTGGATATGGCGCATATTGCTGGTCTGGTTGCCGGCGGAATGCATCAGAGCCCCGTACCCTACGCGGACATTGTTACAACCACCACACACAAGACCCTCCGCGGTCCCAGAGGCGGCCTGATCCTTGCAAAGGAGGAGTTCGGCAAGAAGCTCAATTCCGCCGTGTTCCCCGGAACCCAGGGCGGCCCGCTGATGCACGTGATTGCAGGCAAGGCAGTCTGCTTCCGCGAGGCAATGGCACCCGAATTCCGGACCTACGCAGAGCAGACTGTTAAAAACGCCAAGGCTTTGGCACAGGGCCTGCTGGACGAGGGCTTTGATCTGGTTACCGGCGGCACAGACAACCACATGGTTCTGGCAGATCTGAGACCTATGAACATCTCCGGAAAGGACCTGCAGGAGCGCTGCGATGAAAACCATATGACACTCAATAAGAATGCAATTCCGGATGACCCGGCCTCTCCGTCTGTTACCAGCGGCGTGAGAATCGGCACACCGGCAGTGACTACCCGCGGACTGGTTGAGGACGACCTGCGTGTGGTTGCACACTGCATTGCACAAACTGCACGGGATTTTGAAGGCACCCGCAAGGAAGTTCTGGATTCCGTCGCTGCACTGTGCGAAAAATATCCCATGTATTGATTAGGAGTGGTTGTTATGAAAAACAGGATTGATCCGCTGGACTATGCCGGTGAAATCACAAAGCGTATGAAGCAGGGCATTCTGCTTACGACGAAGGCCGACGGAAAAGTAAATACTATGACCATTGGCTGGGGCCACATTGGTTTTGAATGGGGCAAAAATATTTTTGTCGCCTACGTCCGCAAGAGTCGCCATACGCTGGAAATGCTGGAAAAGAATGCTGAATTTACCGTCAACATTCCTGCAGATGACAGTTGTAAGGAGATTATCCGTTTCTGCGGAACCAAGTCCGGAAGAGATTTTGACAAAGTCCGTGAGCTGGGACTGACCCTGGAGGAACCGGAGAAAATTTCGGTTCCAGGAATTCGCCAGCTGCCGCTTACGCTGGAGTGTAAGGTAATCTACCGCAGTGTACAGGACCCTGCAGCGCTTCCTCAGGAGATCCGGGATCGCTATTATTCCGGTGCAGATACAGACAATGCGCATCTGGTCTTTTATGGAGAAATCCTCGATTCTTATATTATCGTCTGATTTATCTATTTGCGGCCTCTGTCATATGGCAGAGGCCGCTGCTATTTTTGAAAAGTCATCTGAATGAAAAGCGTCAGACCACTTTTTAGATCTGACAAAAATATTTTTATCGTTTCGGGAGAAATACACAAAATATTTTGTGATTATGTGGTATCCTGATAAAGAAATTTGGGCATATTTTGGAAATTGTCTATTGTGAAATGGCAGATTCTGCGGTATGCTTAGTCGGTAAGTTTTGATGTACAGCAGGGGGCGTCAGGTGAATGAAACTGGGTGTTGTGGATGTTGGCGGCGGTTATCGGGGAATCTATGCCGCTGGTGTTTTGGATTACTGCCTTGATGAAAAAATCCGATTTGACCTTGGAATCGGCGTTTCAGCAGGCAGTGCAAATCTCATTTCATTCGCCGCGGGACAGGCACGGAGAAATCTGCGATTCTATACCGAGTACGGCATACGGAAAGAATATGCCGGAGCCAGAAATTTCCTGAAAAAAGGGACTTTTATTGATCTGGATTATGCCTACAGCACACTGAGCAACTCAGATGGAGAATATCCGCTGGATTATCCCGCATTTGCCGAAAATCCCATGGAGTTCTATGTGGTAGCCACTCAGGCGGAAACAGGTACTGTCCGGTATTTTGACAAATCGGATATTTCTCAGGATGACTATGATGTTATGAAGGCATCCTGTGCGCTTCCCTGTGTCTGTCATCCCTATAAAGTAGGCGGGACATCCTATTTTGACGGTGCACTCAGCGACCCGGTCCCGGTGGAAAAAGCATTTTCCCTGGGATGTGACAAGGTAATTCTGCTTCTGACGAAGCCGGAGGACGATATCCGTACACCTGATCAGGACGAAAAACTGGCCGTCCTTCTCAGACGCCACTATCCGCAGGCGGCTGAACGACTTTGTTGCCGTGCAGAAAAGTACAACAGCAGCATTGCCGCAGCGCAGGAATATGCAAGACAGGGAAAACTGCTGATCGTTGCACCGGATAATACCTGCGGCGTAACCGTATTGACCCGAGAACCGGAACATCTGCGCAGGCTGTACGAAAAAGGCTACGGGGACGGCGAAAAAATCAAACATTTTCTGAAGGACGCGCAGAAATCACTGTAATAGAAAGAAGTGGAAACTCCATTGATCAAGTTGTTGGCTGTCGATATGGACGGCACCTGTCTGAATGACAAAAAATATATTTCCGAGCAGACCCTTTCTGCACTGAGGGAGGCTGCTGATGCAGGAATTCTGGTGATTCCGACTACAGGACGTGCGCTCAACTGCCTTCCGACGCAGCTGATGAAGGAGCATTTTTACCGCTATGCAATCAGCTCCAACGGTGCGCTTGCCAATGATGTCCGAACGGGAGAGTGTCTGTTCGAAGCCAGAATTCCATGTCAGGAGGTTCTGCCGCTGCTGAAAGAAAGCAGCCGGAATCATCTGGGAATTTCTGCGCATATCAATCAGGATTTTGTTCTGCAGGGCCATTTTCTGCTTGCAATGGGGAAAATGAGTTACCGCAAGGATGCAGTCAACACTGTGTATACCAAAAGTGTTGAAGAGCTGATCAAACGGGAACAGACAGATGTGGAAGAAGTCCAGCTGTTCCATTTCACGCCGGCAGCGAGAAAACGGGCCGCAGAGATGCTTGCCGGATACCCGCAGTTTGACATGGCGTTTTCTGATTTTTACGTAGAGATCTATTCCCGGAAGGCATCCAAGGGTTCCGCTCTGGCAGCCCTGGCAGAACGGCTTGGAATCTGTAAGGAAGAAGTTGCCTGCATTGGAGATGCGGAAAATGATCTTCCTATGTTTGCATCTTCCGGAATGAAATTTGCTATGGGGAATGCTATCCCCAAGCTAAAAGAAAAAGCAGACGTGGTTCTCCCGGATAACAATTCGGACGGTGTAGCCTGTGCAATCAGAGAATATCTTCTCAAACACTGAAATTTTGCCCCGTCAGATTTTAGGCAAGCGAATCCTGCTCCCGGTTTCAGAATGGAGAGCAGGCAGAATTTGCTGATATCGGTTGATTTGAACGGAAAACCCCGGATATTCATTGACGAATATCCGGGGTTTGATTATATATTTTCCAGCGCAGCAAGTTCCTGCAGCACTTCATCGCACAGCTCATGTCCTGCTTCCGGATTTCCGTATTCGCCGAGATGAACGTAGCAGTCCTCCAGGTTCAGCAGGAGTTTATACAGTCTTCTGCGCAGGACCGCCTCTGCAGACGGATCCGGGGTGCCGCCGTAGCCCTTACAGAAGCTTTCTCCGATCATCCAGCCCGTTGCAAATTCAAACTGCGGATCTCCGAAAAATGCACGGTCTGCATCAATCAGCGCCAGCAGCTTTCCGTCGGTATCCACCAGCAGATTTCCATACCACAGGTCTGCATGTACCAGTTTCGGAGCGGGGCAACCTGCGTCCAGCAGCGCAGCAAACCGGGAATAAAGTGCCTCAAACCGGTCAAAGTCTTTGGGTGAAAACAGGGAAATCTTTTCTCCCTGGCTGCGCCAGAGCGAAATTTCGCGACAGATGGCTTCACTCCAGCTGCTGCCGCCCATGCCGGCCAGGACCGCAGCAACCCGCCCGAAGGGCTTTTCGAATTTTTCAGGAACTTCGTCAGGGGAGATGCTATGGATTTCCCGAACCATTCTGCCTGCATCTGCACAGATGCACCGCTCGGTTTCCCGGGGTACCGTAACATTGGAAAGGCTGACTCCCGGAATGCAGGCGACCACCATGATATCCCGATCCAGAAAAGTTCTGGAAGTGTCCAGCGCAAGCAGCTGCGATGTGGGGATGCCGTGCTTGTGGAACAGTGTCTGGACGATGACTTCGGCATCCATAAGGCGCTGTTCATAGGGTAGAAGAAACTGACGGTTCACCGGTCCCAGACGGAGAATAGCAGAGCGTTGTTTGGTGTTGAGCCGGTAAGTGGTATTAAACAATCCACCCTCAAGAAGTTCTGCAGACTCCAACTGCTCATTCAGATATTTCCGACAGCACATCTGAAGCTGTTCCTCGGAAATTGTCTGGAAAAGAACGGAATTACGGTTCATAACAGGGGCCTCCCTTTGCTGTCGTTTTCATCGCTGAGTATAGCACAGCAGAATTTGAAAAGCAATAGCTTTACAAAATTAAGAAAGCTTTAAACAATTATCAAGATAACCTAAATGGACTCTGTGTGGGATTTATGATACCATAAACCTGTCAAAAACGACAGAAAGAGGGAACCAATATGGAGTGGCTTGAAGTTCTGCAGACAATTTGTAAAATTCTTGCAGCCGTCCTTGGCATGTGTTATTTCTACCAGATCATTTATCTTTTCCTGCCTTTTTTCCGGAAGAAAAAAGAACTGCCCCAGGGACCGCTGAAGCGGTATGCGATTCTCATCGCTGCACGGAATGAGGAAAACGTACTGCCATACCTGCTTGAGTCCATTCAGGAGCAGGATTATCCGGCAGACCATATTGTCACATATGTTGTTGCAGATAACTGCACAGACCGTACTGCGCAGGTCGCCGCTGCACATGGAGCACGGGTATTTTCCAGATTCAACCGCAGCCATATCGGAAAAGGCTATGCGCTGTCCTGGCTGCTGAAGCAGATCGCCAGAACAGACGGAACAGAATCCTTTGATGCATTCCTGATTTTTGATGCCGACAATCTTCTGCAGTCCGATTATCTGACGAACATGAACCGGGTCTGCAGTGCAGGCTATCAGGCCTTCTGCGGCTATCGGAATACCAAGAATTTTGGCACGAACTGGCTTTCCGCAGGGTATGGCGTGTGGTATCTGCACGATTCCACTCACCTGAACCGTTCCAGAATGCTGCTGGGAACCAGCTGCGCCGTCAGCGGAACGGGGTTCGGATTTACCCGGGAACTGCTCGGGAGAATGGGCGGATGGAATTTCTTTACGCTGACAGAAGACATCGAATTCAGTACCTGGTGTGCAACCCATGGCGTAACCATCGGCTATTGTCACGACGCTGTTTTGTATGACGAACAGCCTTCGGATTTCCGGCAGTCCTGGAGACAGAGAACACGCTGGACACAGGGCGGAATTCAGATTGCCCGCAGCTACTCCGGTACAATGTTCCGCGGACTGTTTCAGGGCGGGTGGCCGTCCTATGCCTCTTTTGAGACGCTGACACTGTCCATGTGGGGCTGTGGCCTGTCGGCATTTTGCGGCATTCTGACCATGCTGACAGCGCTGGCCGGAGATGCCTGGACAGGTGTTCTGGAAACGATTCTGCTGGGAATTTTCGGTGGCTATCTTTCCACCATGGCAATGGGTGCCCTGACAGTATACTCGGAATGGGACCGGATTCTGGCAACACCCAAGCAGAAAATCGGTGCAATATTTGCGTTTCCTCTGTTTATGCTCACATTTGTCCCTATTGCAATGACCGCTGTTTTCCGGAAATTCCGCTGGGAACCCACCCGGCACACGGTAGCTGTTTCGAGAAAATCGCTGCAGAAACTTCCGTAAAAATCCATAAGCATACCTGATTTTCAAAAGGAAAAACTGCCGGGTCGTGTAAAAACGGTCCGGCAGTTTTCCATATGGGAGATTATCGGGAAGAACAGCCTTTTGGATTGCCAAATCGGGAGAATAACAGTATAATACCCTTATTACAATCAGTCACAGAGGCGAAAGCTATGACCATAAAACAGGCACTGGAAAATCTGAAAAAATCGGATTTCAGATCCCGGTTCCACCTGACAGAAAAAGACAGGGAATACATTACCCGAAAAGGGCTCCCGGAAATCCGGTTACATGCAGAAGATTTTGTGCGCAAAAGGCTTGCTCCTGCGCAGATTCCCAATGACGGCAAGCAGACTCCAATGCGCGGACATCCGGTTTTCGTAGCGCAGCATGCATGTGCCTGCTGCTGCCGAGGCTGTCTGGAAAAATGGTACCGAATTCCCAGAGGAACCGAACTGACCAAAGCGCAGCAGGAGGGAATCGTAAACCTTCTGATGGCCTGGATCCGTCATGAACTCTCCTGATAGCGGGATTTGCTTCTCAGGCTGACGATTTCGACCCGAAAATCGTTTGCAGATTGACGGGAAATTTATTCCAGAGTATACTGTTGCAAAGGAGAAACGCAAATTATGAGACTTCAGAAAATTCAGGATTACATGACAAAGAATCAGATGCCCTATCAGTATTTTGAAGAAAATGGGTGCGGAAGCATAAACTTTGTTCATCGCGGTCTGTCCTACCATATCTGGGAATACGAAGAGGGAACCAGAGGTGCCGAAAGCAACGTCCGCACCTGCGGCCGCAGCGAAGATTTTGAGGGAGACTACGAGGAACAGATTATTCAGATTCTGAAAACCTGGTGATTCCGGGGAATACAGACTGACTTGAACAAGGAGAGAGAATCATGACAGCAGAATGGAAGCTGAACTGTCCGGCACCGGATTTCGGCACAATTGCTGATGGTGTCTTTAACATGGGACCTGTGCTGATGGATGATCAAATGCACACAACTGAGCAGGATGCCAAAATGCAGATTGTATCCGGCGTAAACCGGCAGGATTTTGAGCGCTATGTGCAGACTGTACTGGCTGCAGGCGGCAGCAAAACTTTTGAAAACAACAATCAGCTGGATAGCTTTTGGGGATTTACACTGAACGGCACTTCTTTTCAGGCAAGCTTTCGCTCGGTAAAGAGGGAATTGCGTGTCTGTGAAGATCCACTGGTTACGCCGATGGATGCATTTAATTACTCCGTGCAGGGGAGCAGACAGACTGTTCTTTATCAGTACGGACTGTATTTTGACCCGGACAACCGATGCACCGACAAAACCATGAACTGCGGAATGATGTACATTGTGCGTCTGTCTGACAACGGCCTTTTTTTGATCGACAGCGGACACCTGTACCAGTGGAATCAGCAGGCGTTTGATGCGCTGTGGTCTTTCCTGCATGAAATCACAGATACGCCGGAAAATGAGAAGCTGAGAATTGCGGGCTGGTACTTTACCCATGCGCACAACGACCATACTGACGGCTGCGGATGCCTGCTCAACCGGTATCACGATAAAATCACTGTGGAACGTATATTCCATGGTTTCTGCTCCTACCAGGTCCATCCCAATGGCTACGAACTTGAATCCCAGGACACCAAGCGCCTGCTGCTGAAATACTTCCCGGATGCAATGCAGCTGCGTGTTCACACCGGTCAGCGGATCCGGCTTGCGGATGTGGAGATTGAAGTACTTTATGCACATGAGGATGCCGTCAGCGCAGACGCTCCCGAGGAACTGCCACTGAGAGATTTTAACTCCACATCTTCCATCATCCGGGTGCACATCGGCAAAAAGTCGGTTATTTTTCTTGGAGATGCCACCGCAGAAACAGAGCGAGTTGTTTCGGGACTTTCCGTTCCTGAGCTTTGGAAGGCAGATGCTGTGCAGGTGGGACACCACTGTATCAACTACCTTGAGTTGCTGTACAGCTGGATTGGTGCGCCCATGGCACTGATGCCGAACAGTTACTATGGCTGCCACACGGAACAGAACCTAAGAAATCTTTCCTGCGTTCTGAAACATCTGAAGAACGATCAGATCTACTACGAAGGATCCGGAACATATGGCTTTGCGGATGTGGATGGTCAGCTTCAGCCCATCGCAGAGGTGCCCCTGACAGGCGGCCCCTACGACGGATATTTTGATTAAAAAACAGCCCTGCAGTGTCACCGGGATGCTGCAGGGCTGCCGGATTTGAGCTGGACGATGAGGCAGTCTGATCCACAAAAAATACAGAAAAAATCCGCTGACAGTTCAGGTCAGCGGATTTTTCGAGGGGACTAGGATCTATAGCCTCATAACGAAAATGCTTCCAGCCGCAGAAAGCGCATTGCGATCAGTCTTCAGCGATAGAAAGCCGGTCACTCAGGTCGCTGATATTGACCAGATAATTCTGCAGGATCTTCTGAATATCCATGGGGGTCAGATCCTTGATCAGATACGCATTCTGGGTATCCAGAATTTTTTCATAAGGGGCAGCACTGTAATCAACAGAAAGGCTGCAGATGTTTCCGTAAGGATTAATGATCGACAGATCACTCAGATGAAGCTGCGGATACTCCTCTGACAGTTCCAGCTGTCCTTCCGCGGCAATGGTAAGATCGTCAGGCAACTCAAGCCGCAGGGCCAGATTGTCCTTCATACTATCATGCTCCCAGGACAGCTCCATATGGAAGCCTGCGTCGTTATTTTCGTACGTGTCATTGACTGTGAAGGAAAGGTTGTCAGAATACACACCGCCTTCTTTCGCATGTTCCATAGAAATTTTCGAAATTTCATGATCATCTACGGTGACAGACATATCCAGATACAGTTTTCCGGACTGGGTACAATCCAGCAGAATCTCGGTTTCAGCAGCTTCTCCCTGAAAGGTCTGGGTGAATTCAACCCGGGAGAGGTAGCCCTTGTTCAGGCAGACTTCAAACGTTGTATCCTCGGCATTATCTGCAAGGCTTTTCAGAAATGCCTGTTCTTTGGAAAGGCCGATTTCGTCAGTTCGGATTTCAGAAAGCAGGTCTTCGATGGCTTCCTCTGGGAATCCTGCAGTTCGCATAAAGTCCTTCAGGTAAGCAAAGCTGCTGACTTCTGCCTGAGCATCTGCTGCAGTACGCAGGAATGTCTGCAGCGCTTCCTTGGGAATTGTCACGCTGTAGCCTGACTGGGTCACTTCACCGCTGCGGCTTTCATATGTGATTTTTCCAATGGATTTAACAGAAATCTCTTTCAGAATGGTTTTGGCTTCTTCCTGCAACTTAAGGGAGATTTCCTTGGATCGGTCAGAATACTGCTGCTTCAGATCCGCAAAATCGAACAGATTCAGATGCAGCTGAGACAGTTCTCCGACATCGCCTGTAAATTTCTCCAAATCCGCACCCAGTGTTTCAGTGTTGATTCCATAGAAGTTATCCGGGAGAATACCGGGGCAGGCGAGGTAGAGCATTTCATCTTCTGCAGACAAATTGATTGCAAACAGCTCTGCACCGCTTAGCTGGGGAACAATTTGAGCCTGAAACACACGATCTGCTCTGCTGCCAGCGGTGGAAATCCGGTAACTGATTCCTTCCTGGAAAAGTGGCGTGCTTTCTGATTCAAAGCGGTTGACTTTCATGGTAAAATCCTGGTTACAGGCTTCAAGATTGGAAAATTTCGAAACTGCCTCATAAATTTCGTTGTCGGAAAGCTTGTGGATGTGCTTTTCGGTGTTCCGGATTGCTTTGCTAACTTTAACAGCAGGTGTGCTGACCAGAGCAAACACTGCAGCCGAGACAGCAATGATTACAGCAGCGCAAATGCAGATTCCAATCCAAAGTTTTCTGCGGGAGCCTTTTCCGGAAGGCTGCTTCTGTACAGGTTCTGCCGCAGCCGCCTGCTGAGGCACGTTCATTTTTCGACCACAGTATGGGCAGAAGTCAGCATGATCATCAAGTTTATTTCCGCAATTTGTACAGTACATAATCAATCTCCTTTTCTTCATTTTGTTGTTTTCCGGTAAAATCTTACGCTGCAGCTTACGGTTTATTCAGCCGGCACTGCAGCTGAGATTTTACAAATCCGGAAATCAGACGAAAGACTTATTCCGGAATGAATTTATCATCCTCGGTCAGCTCCAGCCGATCAATCACAGGCCGCAGACAGGTTTCCAGACTGTACGCCGGGTCGTTGAGAATGTGGAATTTGTGGCAGTCTGAACCGCAGTAAAATTTACAGCCGGCATCCCGGGCAATGTAAAACAGTTTCAGATGACTGTCCGGATATTCTGTCCAGTTAGTGTGTTCCGGTACAAAACAGTGACTGTTCAGCTCTATCCCGACACCCTTACGGGCAAAGTCACGGAAGATTTCTTTCATCCGATCCGGGTCCATCAGATCAAGTGCCTGCCGGGATAAATCTGAGTCATACAGAAAATTCAGATGTGCAATTCCGATTTTATGCCAGGGATAATCCTGCTTTGTGAGCAGTTCCAACCGTTCTGTGAACATTCTGCAGAGATTTTCAGGCGTGTGTTCCTGACCGGGACATGTCACATTAGTCAGGTGGAGGTGGTTAGGCGGAATTACGATAAAATCATAATCGTCCATATGCGCTCTGGAAATACCTACTACACCATGCCAGTCAATTTCGGTTTCACAGCCGAACATGAGCCGGACATCTCCTGTTTCCGAAGGGAGTGGGTGATCCTGCCGGATGTGGGCAGAATTCTGAATCTGGTACCAGTCCACATCCATGGGCAGGGACTCATCCCAAAAGTGATCTGTGATTGCCTGACGGGTATAATGAAGCTTCTGGGCGTGTTCAAGAATTGCGGCAGGAGTCATGTCGGGATCTGCGCTGCACAGCGACAGCCGGGTATGACAGTGCAGGTCATGATCAATGATATATTTCATAATGGTACCTCCTGCTTATTTTCCGTTTATGCATTCCAGGCATGCCTGGAGACGGGAACACATGCACGAAAGCTTCTGCTCAGATGCATCCGCAGAAAGCTGCTGCGCCTCCTGCAGAAGCTGTGCAAGTGCCGCATGATTTTTGCCTCTGCAACTGCCCGGGCGGACTTTCTTCCCTTCGGCAATCAATATTTCCAGGAACTGTCTGCTGACCAGACTCTGATCCAGAAGTTCCAGTTCCGCCCAGAACGGATTGTGATCAGAGAGGGAACTGCAGATCATATCTGCCTTTTTCAGCCGAATATTGGTGGAAAATACGATGTTGTCAATGCTGGAGATTTTCATGTCAGGACCGGGGCGGTTGAATGTGTCGAACCAGACATTCTCCCAGCCGTTGGCCAGATTATACCGTTTCAGCATGGGATAAACTTCTTCCCGGCTGAGCTCCACATTGAAGTCACCGGTGAGAATTTTGTAGGGAGTCGGATCGGCATCCATCACCTGCAACACATATTCCATCTGCTGCGTTCGCAGGGCGCGGCTTTCATAGGCCAGATGCGTATTATAGACAGCAATTTTTCTGCCGTCCTTCTCAACCAGAATCCGGACATAAGCGCGTCCTTCCTGCCGATTGTTAGGCAGGGGACCGCCGGAGCTTTCCAGAACTGGAAGCCGGGACAATACACCGATTCCGTATTCTCCACCCATAAAGTCGATGGTTTTCTGATAACGGCACTGGGAAAAGTATCCGAATTTCAGAAATTCACCCAGCATATCATAATTATTTCTCCGGTTGAACCGATCCAGTTCCTGAAGACCAGCCACATCGATGTTCTGGTCGGCCAGAAGCGCATTCATTGGTTCCAGGCCTCGTTCCGTGTACCTTCCGGAAGCAATGTTATAGGTTGCAATGCGGATGACATTGGCAGGCCTGTCTGATACCTTACACATAGTTAAGTATTCACTCTTTTCCGTTTTTAGTCTCTTCAGTCATCTTTCCCGCTATTTTTTGGGGATAATCTGATTCTAGCACATGGATTTTGGATTCTCAACTACATTTTGATTTTCAGGTTGCATTTTCCGGGCTATATCGCTAAAATAAAAAAAGGATGTAACTGGTATTTGATAGGACCGCCGGAAACGGTTTCCGGCAAGGAGGAACAGATATGTCAAATGAACTGATGATTGTCAAGGCCGACCTTATACAACTGGATGCAGACTGTATCGTAAATGATGCAGATTCCTCCCTGAGCCAGAGCAGCGGTGTGTGCGGAGCAATTTTTGCGGCCGCCGGACCTGTTAAACTGCAGCGGGCCTGCAATATGTATGGATTCTGCCCCACCGGAAGTGCCGTTATGACACCCGGATTTGACCTGAAAGCAAAGTATATTGCCCATGCGGTAGGTCCGCACTGGGCCGGCGGAACACATGCGGAAGCGCAGAAGCTGTCCGAATGCTATCAGACAGTCCTGAAGCTTGCACTGGAAAAGGGCTGCCGGAGTGTGGCTTTTCCTCTGATTTCCGCAGAAAAGGGCGGTTATCCCAAAGAACAGGCATGGCAGGTAGCGGTGCAGTCAATTTCGGATTTTCTGAAAAAGAATGCAGATGCCGGACTGCGGGTATATCTCGTCGCAGAGGATGCCCAGATGCAGGAAATGGGAAATTCTGTGCTGCAGACTTTCTGGAATCCGTCAGCGCAGGTCCTGCCGCATCTTTCAGTGACGGATATGCGGCCCAATGCCACGGCTGACGGCTTCTACATTCTGCAGGGAGCAGCGCTGAAGACCACAGCGGCCGGAAAAACGTTTCTGAGCGCATCCGCAGGGGATAAAACCGGCTCTGTTCCCATGATTTTCTGGGATTATGCCGGCCCCGTCAGTTCTGCCGATGACGGAAAGATTGTCCATATCAAAGGCAGAATTTCGGAATTCAAGGGAGCTCTGCAGATTACACTCAGCAACATCCGCCTTGCAGAGGAGGGGGAAGCAAACCTTGCAGATCTGGTTCCTGTAGCACCAATTGACCCGGAGCAGATGTTCGGGGAAATTGAAGTGCTGGTATCTTCCATGACAGACAAGGATTACCAGGCGGTTGTCCGCGAATTCTTATGCCGTCATGCCAAACAGTTCATGCAGATTCCCGCAGCCAAAAGCGTGCACCATAGCTTTGTCAATGGTTTGCTGATGCATACCGGCTACATGCTCCGTGCGGCCAATTTCCTGGCAGACCTGTATTCTGAGGTGATTGACCGAAATCTGCTTCTGGCAGGTACGCTGCTTCATGACATTGCAAAACGGGAAGAGTTTACTTTTTCCGAACTGGGACTTGTGACGGATTATTCCCTCAAAGGAGAGCTTCTCGGACATCTGGTCATGGGCGCGCAAGAGGTTGCACAGATTGCCGGAGAACTGCAGATTCCTCAGGAAAAGTCTATACTTTTGCAGCATCTGCTGCTGTCCCATCACGGGAAACCGGAGTATGGGGCTGCGGTGGTTCCCATGTGTGCGGAAAGTGAGCTGCTGTCAATCATCGATATGATGGACAGCAGAATGGAAATTTACAGAGAAAACCTGCAGCAGACTCCGCCGGGAGAATTCAGCAGCAGAGTCTTCGCTCTGGATGGACGCAGGGTGTTTCATCCGCACAGCTTCGAATCATAAAAATATCATCGGTCCGAAAACCGGACAGCGGAAACAGATTATCCGCTGTCCGGTTTATTTTTTTGCGCCTCCCGGATATGGCGAAATTTGTATAAATGAACGAAATTTGAATAAATTATGAATTTGCCCTTGATAATTAGCCAAAATATAGTAAAATAGTACCAGTTATGATGAATGTTATGGAGGATTTATCTATGAGAGGCTTAAAACCGGAGTTACTGCTGTCACTACGGCACTACTCCAAAGAGGATTTTGCAAAAGACCTTATTTCCGGTATTATTGTTGCTATTATTGCTCTGCCGCTTTCCATCGCTCTGGCGCTGGCATCCGGCGTTTCTCCGGAGCAGGGTCTGTATACTGCGATTGTGGCAGGCTTTGTGATTTCCGCGCTGGGTGGAAGCAAGGTACAGATTGCCGGACCGACTGCTGCGTTTGCAACCATCGTTGCAGGCATTGTGGCTAGAAGCGGAATGGAGGGACTTGCAGCAGCCACATTGATGGCAGGTGTTATACTTGTAATTATGGGACTGTGCAGAATGGGCAGCCTGATCCGTTTCATTCCGTCTACAATTACCGCCGGATTTACTGCCGGCATTGCCGTTACAATTGTAATTGGTCAGCTGAAGGACTTCATGGGCCTTACTTTCCGGAATTCGCCCATCGAAACCGTGGAAAAGCTGAAAGAGGTGGGTGCCGTTATCGGAACCACCAATCCTTATGCGCTGCTCATTGGCGCAATTGCACTGGCTATTCTGATTCTCTGGCCGAAAATCTGCAAAAAGATTCCGGCTTCGCTGATTGCCGTTCTGGCAACAGCACTGATTGTCAGATTCACCCATGTTCCCGTAAATACCATCGGGGATCTGTACACCATTTCCAGTGCGCCCCCTGCATTTCACCTTCCCGGAATTTCCATGGCCACGTTCACCGCAGTTCTGCCGGATGCTCTGACCATTGCAGTCCTTGCTGCAATCGAGTCGCTACTTTCTGCAGTTGTGGCAGATGAGATGATCGGCGCGAAACACAATTCCAATATGGAGCTGATCGGTCAGGGCGTGGGCAATGCCGCTTCCGCACTGTTCGGAGGAATTCCTGCAACCGGTGCCATTGCCAGAACAGCTGCAAACATTAAAAACGGAGGCCGTACCCCTGTTGCCGGAATGGTACATGCAGTTGTATTGCTTCTGGTGCTGGTGCTTCTGATGCCCTATGCCGCGCTGATTCCCATGCCCTGTATCGCAGCAATTCTGTTCCAGGTTGCCTATAATATGAGTGGCTGGAGAACAGTTGTCCGAACTGTCCGGAAAGCGCCTGCCAGCGATACGGTCATTCTGCTGGTTACATTTGCATTGACGGTGATCTTTGACCTGGTCGCAGCAATTGCGGTTGGTCTGGTTCTCTCCTGCCTGCTGTTCATGAAGCGGATGTCGGATGAATCCGTCTGCAGAGAGTGGAAGCAGAAGGACAATCAGGCACAGCGGCCTCTGAAGGAGATTCCTGAGTCCGTAAAAATCTTTGAAATGTCCGGCCCGATGTTCTTCGGTTCTGCGGATAAGATTCCACAGGCGGAAAATCTGGAGCATACCAGGGCCGTAATTCTTCGCATGTCCGGCGTTCCGGCAATGGATATTACGGCAGTCAACGGACTGCTCCGCCTTCAGAATGCGTGTGCAGAGCAGAAAATTCAGCTGATTTTTTCCCATGTAAACCCGCAGCCCATGAAGGTTTTGAAGAAAGCGGGCCTCGTTGAGCTGGTGGGGGAGGACCATTTCCAACCGGATATTGAACATGCTATCGCATTTTCTGCCGCAGCGATTGGGCAGAGCACCGATGCGTGCTGTGCACAGGAAAAATAATCCGGGAGAATATTGCACTGACACAGGATTTCCTGTATTGACAATTCCGGAAGACATTCCTATAATTGGCCCTGTCAGGAAAAAACATCAGGAGGATTTTCTATGGAATACGTCTGTGAATCTACAGAAAATAAAAGAATCCTTATTGTCACAGATATTCACTACTGCGACAAAATCTGGCACGATGCTACCAAAGAAGAACGTGCAGATGCTTTGTGCAAGGCCCTGCAGGAAGAGTACAATCAGAATCCATACGACGCAATTCTGTGTCTGGGCGACTATTCTCTGGACTTCTGGGCCTGGGACACCTTCGGCTCTTATCTGGGTACGCCCTCGGTCAGCAACACCCGCAATTTTGTAGAGCAGGTTGTTCCCCGATTCCCCAGAAAGCCCTATCTGATCCCCGGCAACCACGAGCAGTACGGCAATGAAAAGTGGAAGGAAATCACAGGCTTCCCCAGACAGTTCTCCGTGGTTTATGGAGACTATGTGTTCCTCATGTGCGATACCTTCGGAGGAGATCTGGATCCGACTGGGCACAGTGACGGAACCTATACCGGCATCGATCCGGAATTTCTGCGGAACGCGCTGAAACGGCATCCTGAAAAGACAATAGTGCTTTGCATGCACGATTTGATTGACGAGAAGGAATCCGACGAGGTCCGGGAGCTGATTGTCTCCCATCCGCAGATTCGTTGTGCCTTTGCCGGACATATCCATCAGAGCCACACCAGACTCCTTGGAAAAGAGTGGGGAAATCTTCCCGTAATCTATTGTGGAGATTTTTCCTACAGTCTGGAACCGTATCAGAACTGGGGCTATCAGATTCTGGATCTTTCCAATGGCTTTGAAACAAAGTACATCCGCAAGTAAAAACATCCGGACGGCGGGATTTCCCGCCGTCTTTTTTATCGCCAATGGAAGCGTTGAAAGGCGGCATGGACTGTGGTATACTCATTACAGTGCGATCCGGGAGGGAAAAATTATGAATGAAACGGAAAAATATCAGAAATTTCTCACCAGCCAGCAGGCATCGGTGAAGCTGGAGATTGCCTTGGACTGCTTTTTTCGGGATAATATTCCGCAAACACACCGGACGGCATATGGAACCTACCTCCGGCAGCGGATTCGTCCCGCAGTAGAAGCGCTGATTGCCCAGGATCATGTCGATCTGCTCGAACAGCTTGACGAAATGGGCTGGTTTCCGGAAGCGCAGACAGACGATTTTCTGAAAATAGCGGCAGCAGAGCGGAAAAATGAGTCGCTGATCTGGCTGCTTCAGCTGAAAGCCCAGAAAACAGGCTTTCAGAAACCGGATTTTTCACTGTAGGAGAATGTCATGGAGTCGATGATTCAGTTGTCTGAGCAGATTCTGCAATGCTGCAGAAATGAGCTGTACAGCCTTTTTCCCAATCTGGACGGTGCTTTTGCCAGTCTTCCATTCTCCTTTTCGGGTGCAGCTAAAACAATCGGAACAGACGCAGAGCATCTTTTCTGCAATCCCGAGTATCTGATAGCCGTGTTTTCGACAGAACCGGAAAGAATCCGACGGGGATATCTGCATATTTTATTACACTGCCTGTTTCAGCATCCCTTTCAGCAGCAAAAATACGGGAATGAACTGTGGAATCTTGCCTGTGACATGGCGGTCGAGCAGATTATCCGCAGAGAAAACCAGAAACGCCTTGCCGTGCCCGAGAATGCCATGCAGGAACAATGCTTTGCTGTTTTAGGGGATACGCCGCTGTCAGCAGAAAAGATTTCTGACATGCTCAGGGAAAACTGCTTTCCTTTTTCATGTGAAGAAATGCAGGCAGCCTTTGCCTTTGACGATCACAGTCTCTGGCAGCACAGTACGCAGGGTGCCCGACACAAATGGCAGCGCATTCTTACTTACACCAGTGGAAAACACAGTCAGAATAGCAGAAAAGCGGGTTCCACCGCTGGAACTGCCTCAGAAAAGGCAGAACCTGCCAGTCCCGGTGTTTTTGATTATCGCAGTTACCTCCAGCGCTTTTCCGTTCCCCGGGAGGAAATGGAATTGGACATGGAAAGCTTTGACTATATTTATTATCTTCTTGGAATGGAACGATATGGCAATCTTCCGCTGGTAGAGCCGTTGGAATACCGGGAAGGAAACAAGCTGGAAGAGCTGGTAATCGCCATCGATACATCCGGTTCCTGTTCCAGAGAAACGGTTCAGAATTTTCTCCGGGAAACCTACAGTATTCTCAGCAGAAAGGAAAACTTTTTCCGGAAAATGCAGGTTCACCTGATTCAGTGTGACTGTGTGGTACAGTCTGCGGTTGTCATTCATTCGGAACAGGAGTGGAAAAACTACAGCAGCGATATCCGGATTCAGGGTAGGGGAGGTACCGACTTTACTCCTGTATTCCGCTATGTGGAACGGGAACGTGAGAAAGGAAATCTGCGGAATTTAAAAGCACTTCTTTACTTTACAGACGGCGACGGCGCATACCCCAGAGAAAAACCAGATTATGAAACGGCGTTTGTTTTTCTCAAACATACAGACAAGCTGGAAGCTGTTCCAAAATGGGCAACAATCCTTCTGGCAGAGCAAAGGTGAACAGGATGAATATTAAAGAGGCAAAAACGGAGATTCAAAATACGCTCCGTGCATATCTGCGAAAAGACAGCGAAGGAAAATATCTGTTTCCCGTGGTTCGGCAGCGGCCGATTCTGCTGATGGGACCTCCCGGAATCGGTAAAACGGCAATTTTGGAACAGATTGCGCAGGAAACCAATGTGGGACTGGTGCCCTATACCATGACACACCACACCCGGCAGAGTGCTATCGGGCTTCCGCATATTGAAGTACGAAACTACGACGGACAGGAAATGCGCGTGACGGAATACACGATGAGCGAGATTGTGGCTTCTGTCTACGAATACATGAACCGAACCGGAAAGCGGGAGGGAATCCTGTTTCTGGACGAGGTGAACTGTGTTTCTGAAACTCTGGCACCGACTATGCTGCAGCTGCTGCAAAACAAAACCTTCGGAAACCACAGAATTCCCGATGGCTGGATTCTGGTTGCTGCAGGGAATCCGCCGCAGTACAACAAATCCGTCCGAGAATTCGATGTGGCCACGCTGGACCGGGTGCGCTGCATTCCTGTAGAGGCAGATTGTGGAATCTGGTTGGAATATGCAACGGCCAGACATATCCACGGCGCAATTCTTTCGTATCTTGCTATTCGTCCGGAGCATTTTTACGTCATGGAAAGCAAGCCGGATCACGCTCTGTTTGTGACTGCCCGCGGATGGGAAGATCTTTCCGAAATTCTGAAAAGCTATGAAAGTCTCGGCATCCCCGTAAAGAAATCCCTGACCAGCCAATACCTGCAGAAGGACGAGGTGGCATCTTCGTTTTCTGCCTATTACCAAATGTACCGCAAATACGACAGCGACTACGGAATCACCCAGCTGCTGACAGGATCTTTACGCGAAGAACAGCGGAATGCCAAAATCGAGATGGCCCGCAATGGGGGCTTTGAAGAACGCTTTACCGTGATACAGCTCCTGATGGATGCACTTGCCCACGATTTTGCAGAATACAGTGAGCAGTATGAATTCGTTCAGAATCTGCACAGCAGTCTGCTTCGCCTCCGTTCTGACTGGGGAGAAGGCGTGGAAGCACTTGCAGCACAGAAAGAAAAAAGTCTGCAGGTCCTTATGCAGTCAGGACTGACAGATTCTCATCAGCAGCATCTGGAAAAACGGGTTATCCGGAAACTGCGCGAATATGCGCTGCTTCTGAAAAAAGACCATATCTGGGATGCTGAAAAGGGATTTTCCCGGGTCAGGGAGTATTTTTCCGGAGAAGTAGCTCTGTTAGAGCAGAAAACAGATCAGACAGCCGACAGGCTGAAACGGGCATTTTCCTATGTCCGGGCGTGTTTTGAAGATGGCCAGGAAATGGTCCTTTTTGTCACAGATCTTTCCAGAAGTCCTCAGGCTATGGCATTCATTGCCGCAAATGGAAGCGAGGATTTTCTTCGACACAGCAGCGCACTTCAGTTCCGAAAGCAGGAACAGACACTGATGGAAGCATGCCGGAATCTTTTGAATACATAGTAAAACAGGCAACCGCTCTTTTGAAATGCGGTTGCCTGTTGCTGCACTATAAAACTGACATACGGAACAGTTTTCCCAGAGAAACGGGTACTGTATCCGACTCTTCATTTAGCTGACGAATGGGAATCAAAGGAAAATATACCGCATTCAGCGGCGGAAATAACCACTGGGGCAGCAATTCCCGGATAAGGTTTCAGAAAGAGGTTTCCAGCATTCAAGGTATACCGATAGCTGGTTCGGATATGCATGACGAAGGCCCTTTCAATCAATATGTATCTTGGATCACGTCAAGTCGGAAGCAACTTCATTTTCCTGCATCAGGTCAATAGTTGCCCGTGGATTTTTCAGTTCTCCCAGCAGAATATTCTCCCGAATGCTGACAGAACGGCAGCATTTGAGCCGAATCAGGGCATCTCCTGGAATTTTTTGCACATACGTACTTTGAATCATACGGTTTTTCTGAATATTTAGATTTTCAGCAGAGAAAGCATATACCGCCGAACCGCCGGAGAGGCAGAAGTCATTGTCCTCAATTGTAATATTTTTATGGAACGGAATACCCGGTTCCGGTACCGACGGGCAGATGCTGATGATTCCTTCACAGCCCTGATAGCGGGTGGACAGTGTTTCCGGGGTGAAATGGTTTTTCCGAATGGACACATCACAGCACGCACCGGATTCGTACCAGTCGTTGGCATCTCCCGCCAGAAGAATGGCACATCCGGCAGACTGAAACCAGTTGTTCTCAATCACAACAGGTTTCGGTGTGGAAACAAGAACACCTCTTGCGCGGCAGCTTCCGAAGAAATTGTTCCGGCAGAGCAGAGAAGGGGTATTGGTAAGATTCTCCAGCGCATCCCCTGAGCAGATACTGTCAGGGATCTGCGACGAAAATTCCAGGCGGAAGGTGTCCGTGTTCAGCAGCGTAAAGGACTTCACAACAGCAGTTCCGACGCTGGCCATAGATCTGCTGCGGATCAGTGAGAAAATATCCCCGGTTCTGGCAAACAGGCGAAATCCCCGGGCCTGAGGATGCACAAAACGTCCGATTACTGTATACGGATTTTCTACTTCATCGATGCGCGCACAAAGTCCATGAACGTTGACAGGATCGTCCATCAGTCCGTAAAAATAGCAGTTTTCAATCGTGATGGCTCCGGAATTACAAGTCAGGTGAAGACCATCATCATGACCACAGACTATCCGTCTGCCTTTGCTGGTGTTGGCACAGAATCGGATATTCCGGAAAGTAAGATCTTTGCTGTACTGGCAGAGAATTCCCAGCCCGCCGGTTGCGTGGATGGTAACATTTTCAAAACACAGATTCTGACAGTTTTCTGCGAAAATTCCCGCATGCTCCCGTCCGCTGTGACGCAGAACCACAACTGCGCCCACGGGATACTGCTCCGGGAAAGTTCCGGTAAAACGGACAGTGTCTTCGTCAAGGGCAGTACATTCCGTCAGATTCAGGCTGTCACCATTTTTCATGCATACCGTTCCGGTCTGCGGATGAAAAACGGTGTGACCGGATTCCCAGATTTCTGCCGGGTCTCCGTTTCCCGGGAAATAAAGCCGTCCTGCAGAAATCTCCCATGGGAAGCAAACCGGGTCGATTTTCAGATCCAGTTCCTGTTCTGTCATACGCACAATCGTACCTTCGGCACTGAGGGGATATTTCCAGTCAATGACAAGATTGCGAATATTGACATTTTTACAGTTAAGGAGCGCAGCGGGAAGCAGCTTCCCCTCGCACTCCAGCATAGCACCCTGAAAGTCCAATGTGACATTTTCAGCTCCATCCAGTAAAAGTGCCGTGTTTTTCGTCTCTGTAAAATCAGAATTGGAAAGCACCAAAGGCAGTTGTGTGCAATCTGCAGCAGTTACCGAAAAAACGGCATCCGGCTGAACTCTGAAAATGGTATTCCGGGGGCTGACCGGCAATGCGGCTTTCAGCGCACCAAAAGAAGCAGAAGTGAGATCATGAGTTACAAGCATAAAAATCCTCCGGGAGTCAAATGTCCTTTATCCCAATGAAAAATCAATCTGAAGACAGGCGGAAACCAGTATACCAGACACAGCAGCACATTACAACAGATTTTCTGATAATTATACAATTTTCCCACCGAAAAACGCAGGACAGTGTGAAGTATATTAGTTTGCGTTTTCCAGTGAAAGTTGCAGGAGCAGCAGGGGTATCCCCAGCGCATAATATTTTTGTTTCATTTTTCCTGTAAATGCCCCGGAAACAAAAAGGGATGATTTACTTCTTCTTCCAGCAGAGGTATAATGACACCGAAGAAACCATAAAGGAGAGATTATATGCTTTACGAACAGTATCAGAATGCAGTAGATAAATTCTGTGCCGAAAACCGGGAGCAAGTGGTTGCCTCGATTAAGCGGCTTGTAGATATCCCAAGTGTGGAAGGGCCTGCAGAACCCGGAAAGCCCTTTGGCCCCGGCCCTGCAGCAGCACTTGAGGAATGCCTGAAAATGGCGGATGAAATGGGATTGTCCGTCTTCAACTGTGAAAACAGAATCGGCTGGGCAGAGCTCAACGGCTCTGCCGGCAAACAGATTGCCACTATTACCCATCTGGATGTGGTCCCGGAAGGGAACGGATGGACAAGTGATCCGTTTACCATGATTGAAAAAGACGGCTGGATCATCGGCAGAGGCGTTACCGATGATAAAGGCCCCTCTGTTCTGTGTCTGTATGCACTCAAATTTCTGAAAGAACACAATGTTCCGCTGAAATACAATGTCCGCGCTCTTCTGGGTGCCAACGAAGAAACCGGAATGAAGGATGTGGAGTATTATCTGGAAAACTACAAAGCTCCCGATTTCTGTTTTTCCCCCGATGCAGATTTTCCGGTGTGCAACGGCGAAAAAGGCGGTTTCCGGGCAACGCTGGTCAGTGACGTGCTCAATGGCAATATTCTTGATTTTTCCGGCGGCGTGGCAAACAATGTCATTCCCGACCGGGCAAGCTGCCTTGTAAAAGCCGATCTGTCCGCACTGGCTCCCACAGAAGGCATTACGCTGGAAGAAGAAAACGGTGCCGTCCGCATCCGCAGCTGGGGAAAGGGCGGACACGCCTCCACACCTGAGGGAACCGTCAATGCCATTGGTCTGATTGTAGATTATCTGCTGGACAATCACCTGTGTTCCGTGCAGGAAAATGCCTACCTGGAATTTTTGCAGCGTCTCCACCACGGCACAGACGGCAGCGGCGTGGGCATTGCCGCAGAAGACGACATCTTCACGCCGCTTACCATTATCGGCGGCGTAATCCGCGTAGAAGGCGGCAGAATCTATCAGCAGGTTGACTGCCGCTATCCCACCAGTATCACCGGAGAAGAAATTGCCCGATGCCTGGAGGAGGCAGCACAGGGAACGGCCAGAATCCGGAATATCCGCATCACGGTTCCGTTCTACTGCAGTGCGGAGCATCCGGCCATTCAATCCCTGCTCAGCACCTACAACGATGTAACCGGAGAACTGGCAAAGCCCTTTACGATCGGCGGCGGTACCTATGCACGGCATTTCCCGCTGGCAGTCAGCTTCGGCCCCGAGCATCAGGATGCGCAGGTACCTGCGTTTATCGGCTCGATTCACGGACCGAATGAGGGCGCAAAGATTTCTGAGCTGATGGAAGCCCTGAAAATCTACATTCTCGCACTGATCCGGCTTCAGGAAGTCGATCTTTAACAGACCGTATCATGGTTCCCGGGGCGTGCATCCGCATGCCCCGGGTTTTATCATGTTGAAGAATAAATTTACATAAAACTTCTGAGTTACCAGGTCTGCTGTTGACTTTTCGGAGGCCCTGAGAAACAATAAACACATTATTCTTTTAAGGAGAGACAAATGTCAGATCATAAGCAACATGAGAGAAAATTCGGAACCAGATGGGGGTTTATTCTCGCCTCTGTCGGCTCTGCCGTAGGCATGGCAAATGTCTGGGGATTTCCCAGTAAGTTGGGTGGAAATGGCGGCGGAGCCTTTCTTTTGATTTATTTGTTCTTTGTTTTTCTGTTCAGTTTTGTTGGCCTTCCAGCAGAATTTGCCATCGGCAGAAGAGCAAGGACCGGAACGCTTGGCTCCTACGCAAATGCGTGGAAGACCCGCGGTGAAAAACTCGGCAAGGCTGGCGGCATTCTTGGCTGGCTTCCTCTGGCCGGTTCCATGTGCATTGCCATCGGATATGCCGTGATTGTGGCCTACGTTCTGAAGGCATTGATCAGCTCTTTGACCGGAACGCTGATGCAGGCAGATTCGGTAGCCTGGTTCGATGGATTTTCGCTGACATCCTATTCTGTGATTCCTTACCATATGGTTGTGGTAATCGGAACACTTCTGACGCTGTTTCTGGGTGCCAAAAGTATTGAGAAAACCAACAAAGTGATGATGCCTTTGTTTTTTGTGATTTTTCTTGTGCTGGCAGTCCGTATTGCCTTTTTGCCCGGGGTATGGGAGGGCTACCGGTTTATGCTGGTTCCCCGGTGGGAAGCACTGAAAAACCCCATGGTGTGGATTACTGCCATGGGACAGGCATTTTTCTCGCTGTCCATTACCGGCAGTGGCATGATCGTATACGGCGCCTATCTGGATAACGGGGAAAGTGTGGTTCCGCTGGCGCTGAAAACAGCACTGTTTGACACCCTGGCTGCACTGGTAGCTGCACTGGTCATTATTCCGGCGTGCTTTGCCTATTCTCTGGACGTAGGTGCAGGTCCCGGACTGCTGTTCAAGGTGCTGCCCACAATTCTGAAAGATATTCCGCTGGGGCAAGTCTTTGCCGTTATTCTGTACGTTGCCATGATTTTTGCAGGTGTCAGTTCACTGCAGAATATGTTTGAAGCAGTAGGAGAATCCCTTACCTACAAATTTCCCAGACTGAACCGCAAGCTTGTTCTGGCCCTGATGTGTATCATCTGCCTGGGATTCGGCATTCATATGGAAGCAATTACACAGTGGGGCCCCTGGATGGATTTTGTTTCGATCTACATTATTCCATTCGGTGCTATGCTGGGAGCAATATCCTGGTTCTGGATTATGGACAAAAATCAGTTTCTTCTGGAAATCAACCGGGGCACCAGCCACACCAGAGGTACCGCCTGGTATACAATCGGACGTTATGTCTATGTACCCATTACCATTATCCTTTGTGCCGTTGCACTGTTTATGAAAATTGCTTTCTGACAGATGAAGCTTCAGGCTGAGACTTTTCCCCATTTCCGGTGTCTGAAGAATTTATCTGATGTTTGCATTCGATTTGGAATGGTGCTATAGTTAGCCCTAGGCGGGATAAGCCGCTGCGGATATGATACCAAGGAGAACGATTATGAAAACATTACAGAATCATCAGCCGGAATGGTCCCACTACAGGACTGTTTCCGAGGGAATCTCCTGGCCGGATCACCAGATTTTCCCGAGTTTTGCCTCTCTGGACACACCGCTGGATACCATAACGCTGAGTTTTCTGTCTGACGACATGAAAACAACCCTAGCGGCACTTCAGGGGCATGTAAACCGAAAAAAGCCCCGTATTTTTCTGAACGGAACCCACGCAGCCAGGGGAGAGGGTACAGACACCTGGCCGGAAAGGCTGAACATCCGCCGCACCGAGTGGACAGACCTGTTTGGCTTTTTGAAAAAATACCAGTCGGAAGTGGACGGCATCGTTTTGTATAACGGAGAATATCCGCATATGCGGAATCTGGCATCCACGGCAGCAAATGTCTGCCACCTGATCCCTGTAGAACGGATTCTCCTTCCCATTCTGCAGAGCAACGGAATAACGCTTCCGGTTGCGGAAGATCTGACCACTCTGGAATTTGACTCTGCTGTGTCGCTTTACCGTTATCTGTACGACCACTACTGGGAAAAATGCACCCACAGGCTTCTGTTCAGTCTGGATCCTGTCAAGCAGCCTGCACATATTCGTGACCTGGCTGCCGCAACAAAAGCCGCTGTGGTGGATCTGGATCCCCGTAAGCCGGAGGAAAAAGAATGCCTCGATCTGTTTCTGCAGGATCTTCCTGCGGGCAACAGTGCTGTAGTAGGCTGGTGGCAGGAAGAACGTTCCGGTGTCGGCGAAGGCAGCAGATACGGCGTGTCCACCATCCCTGCCGACTACTACGAAAATGCCACTGTCTATGCAGCGCAGCCCCATGTCATGCACATCCCGCCGGTTCCTAAGAAACCTCAGCTGGAAAACAAAATTTACCTTGCTGTGTTTATGAGCGATGGAGACAACATCCAATATTGCCAGCACTACCTTCCCTGGCTCTGGGCAAACCCCAAAAGAGGCACTGTTCCACTGAACTGGACCGCAAGTCCCAGTCTGGTGGATATCGGTCCGGGAATTATGAACTATTTTTATGATACTGCCACCGAAAATGACTGTATCTGTTCCGGACCTTCCGGCCTTGGTTATGCGCTGATCTACGATGATTCCAACAAAATCATGCAGATGGATGATGCGAAAAAGGTAGATACCTATACAAAGTTTTCCAATTCCTATCTTCTCAAAAACGGAATGCGTTCCCTGACCGTCTGGGATCAGCTCCGTGAAGATCAGGCTGACTGCTACGAAAAGAATTGCCGGTCGCTTTACGGTACTACCATTCAGTATCCGGAAAAGGATGACCTGGTCATCACCAACGGTCGTCTGCCGTTTATCCGGAACAATCCGCCCTATGCGGTGGATCTGGAGCACATGTATGATGCTCTGGCTGAGTCCATCCGCAATTTTGACGGGAAGAAGCCTCTGTTCCTTGCCGCACAGGGCGTTACCTGGTTCCTGACGCCGGAAAATATGCAGAAGATGATCGAAACATTCGATGCAATGAACCCGGGAAAAGTGGTCGTGCTCCGCGGAGATCATTTCTTTACACTGCTCAACGAAGCCAACGGATGCCCCTTCAATCTGGCCTTGTCGGATAAGGTATCTGTTTCGGTAAATGATAAAAAGGATGCATCTGTGATCCTCAGCGGAAGCCCCTACGGGAAAAACCTCTGGCAGGCATCCAATGTCGGCAGCCGGGAGTTTATCCTGGATCTGGGCGAAGCCTATACGCTCAGCCGATATGTGATCATGCATGCCGGTGTCAATGATGAGAACACTGACCGGAACAACCGGGATTTTTCTTTTGCAGTCAGTGAAGACGGAAAAAACTGGTCGGTTGTGGATGAACAGGCTGACAACAGCAGCGATGTAGTCGATGTAGATTTCCCGCCGGTCTGCGGCAGATATATCCGGCTTTCCGTTACCCGGGGTGGCCTGGACGAAATTGTCCGGATCGGTGATCTGGAGATCTACGGAGCCAGAATTTCCTGACTGGCACTTTTCTCAACAGAATAAAAAACAGCCCTCCCTTGGGGGATACCACGTAAGGAAGTATTTTCCAACAAGGTTTTCGGAATTTGCTCCTAACGATTGCACGGTTTATACTCCCTGTGGAGTATAAACCGTATGCTCGTAAAGATGATATAGATTCAAATGATGCCGGAACGCATCTTGTAATTTTGCAGAATATTAGACTCATCAGAATTTATCTTACAAACTCTCTGAGGGCCCTGTGTATTCAAGGTTTTTTGCCGTTTATGGCTTCATATTTTAAGTATTTTTCCTAAAAGTAATAAGATTTTAAACAGGAGAGAAAAACTTATATGATTGATAGTTATATACAACCCAAAGAAATTGTAATAGATTCCACACTTTCTCTGGTGAAATACTATCCCAATTATAAACGAACATTTCCTTGGTATCAGGATCTGGAAGTATGTAAGCAGGTTGATAATCGGGACAGCGCTTATGATCTGAAGCTACTCAGTCAAATGTACCGATATTTGTCAAAAGCAGGCGAATGTTATTATATCAAA
>RCNI01000378.1_pt1 | contig 28322 bp, 30 predicted proteins | sample 2041151 | NCBI WGS metagenome assembly RCNI01 (sample SAMN09708214, study PRJNA481090) | feces metagenome | isolation source: feces | place: Antarctica: Albino Rookery | reverse complement strand
CGAAAGTACTTGGCTGGAAGCGGCCTGGGAGGATAGATAATCGCCGGTTAGAATGAAACCTATGGTTTAGACCATAGGTTTTATTTTTTTTATCCGGACAGCGTTTTATGAGAGTCTGATGATCTGATGGAGAGTGACAAGCCATAGCTGATGGGTATACTTTTATTGGATCGACTGTTCTGATAGGCTTGTGAGCTATGGCTGCCTGCATCTTTAAAATGGACAATATAAATGGTATAATAAATTGGATAGAATAGAGAATTATGGAGGTTTTTACCTTATGAATATAGGAAGCAGATTGGAAGCTATTGGTGCCCTTGTTCCTCAGGGCAGTATTTTAGCAGATATTGGTACGGATCATGCCTATCTGCCCGTCTGGCTTTTACAGCAGGGGCGGATAGTACGGGCCATCGCCGGAGATATTGCTGAGGGTCCCTGCCTGGCAGCTAAAAATACGGTATCCATGTATGGCATGAAGGATAGGGTTGAGGTACGTCTGGGGAGCGGCTTGCAGGTTCTACAGCAGGGTGAGGTTAATGCCATTGCCATTGCAGGGATGGGTGCTTCGACTATGATAGATATTTTAGCTGCGGATATGGCAGTAGCCGAGGAGGCTGCTACGCTCATCCTTCAGCCCATGGCAGGAACTCCCAGTCTACGTGCCTGGTTAACCGGATATGGCTGGCGTCTGCAGGATGAAGAGCTGGTAGTGGAGGGAAAGCATTTGTACGAGATTATTGTAGCCGTACGTGGTGCTGCTGACCACTATAGCAGGGCGCAGATGGAGCTGGGACCCCTACTGCTCGCTAAAGGACATCCCCTCCTCCAGCAGCAGTTTAATAAGGTTTTGACAGGCTATAAAAAGCTTTTACAAAATATGGAAAAAAGTGAGCAGGCTATTGCCAGCTCCAAATATGCTTACTTGGCTCAGTTGGTACAGGAAGTGGAGGAATTAGCAAATGACACCTACAATAAGTGACGTGGTAAAGATTTTAGAAGAGCTGGTACCGCCTAAATTGGCAGAGGACTGGGATAATGTAGGACTTATGCTGGGCAGAATGGACCATCCTGTTAAGAGAATTATGTTTGCGCTGGATTTTACCGCAGAGGTTTTAGAGCAGGCCATCAAAAAGAATATTGATCTGATTATTACCCATCATCCCGCTATTTTTAAGAAGCTGACCGCAATCAGGGATGATGAATGGCAGTCGGATTTACTTATCAGTGCGGCTGAGCGTGGCATAGCTGTTTATAGTGCGCATACGAATCTGGATTGTGTAGGTACAGGTGTGAATCATGTTTTAGCTAGACGGCTGCTACTGGAGGATGTGGACGTCCTGGATGATAGTAACGGCTTAGGAAGGATTGGTATCTTTCCTACAGCTATGTCCCTGGAGGAATTTGCAGCCCTGGTAAAAAAACGCTTGAAGGCTGATTATGTCGTTATTGGTAATGCAGGGAAAAAGGTTCATCGTGTGGCTGTCTGCGGTGGTGCTGGTAGTGACCTGATTGATTTGGCTCTGGCTAAGGGTGCGGATACCCTGGTTACCGGTGATGTAAAGTACCATAGTGCCCAAAGGGCTGTTTTTAGTGGTTTGAATATAGTGGATGCTGGTCATCAGTCCACGGAGCTGCCGGTTTTAGAGCAATTTGCCGATCGCCTGGGCAGCTATTTAGCAGCTGGTGAATATGATGTCATGATTACTATAGCTCGTGAAACACTGCTGCTCAAGCAGATATAAGTAGGTGGAAATATGATTAAGGATTTTAAGCCAGGTATTAAGATTTGTCTGGCATTGCTTGTACGAGTTCAAAGAGTGGGCAACTCCTCCAATGGTGGTGTTTTTGCCCGTGGTGTTCTGGAGGATAATAGCGGTCGTGTACCATTTATCTGCTTCGAAGTAGCACTGGTAGAGAAGATGCGCAATTTAGAGGGTGCAGAGCCCTTTATGATTACCGGTATAGTGGATATTAACAAATTTTCCAATGATATGTCCCTACAGGTAGTTATCCAGAAGCTGGATGATTTATTACCGGAGGATGATATTAGTGATTTATTGCCCCAGGGTAATTTTAATAGGGAGGAATACGAAAATAAATTAAACGCATTGATTAAATCAGTGCGTACTCCGGCTTTACGCTCCCTACTGGAAAATATTTTTACCGGCCCTCTTTATGAGGCCTTCGTTATCAATCCCGCCGGTATGCGGCTCCACCATGCCTATATCGGAGGATTGCTACAGCATTCCGTGGATGTGGCTGGAATTGCGGTAGCTTTGGCTTTGGAAATTGGTGATATAGATAAGGACCTGGTTATTGCAGGTGCTCTGCTTCATGATATTGGTAAGCTAAGGGAGATTTCTCCTCATATGGGCTTCCCCTATACGGATGAGGGACGTCTGCTGGGTCATATCTCCATGTCTGTACTCATCGTTCAGGAGGCAGCTGCCAGGTTGAAGCTGCCGGCTGCCCGTTTACAGAAGCTGGAGCATATTCTGCTCTCCCATCATGGTGATAATGAAAAGGGCTCCCCTGTGGCCTGTGCTACCAAGGAGGCCTTCGTTGTCCATTATGCAGATGAAATCAATGCCATTATGAATCAATTTGATACCTATGAGGGCAAGGCTAATTGGGAATACAATAAAATGCTGCAGAGATTTATTTATCATGAGGAAAAATAGTGCTTGCTAGGAGATTATAGTTATTTTGTAAAAAGCTTGTGACTATGTAAATCTTTTGTGAAAGTAGCTGTAAATATAAAAAATACTTGTTAAGTCATGTTATAATAAACTATAAAATTAGATTATAACTCAGAGGTGATATTATGAACAAACAAAAAATTTTGATTGCAGATGACGAAGCACCAATTCGTGATATTTTACGTATTTATTTTGAAAAAGAAGGCTTTGAGGTAGTGGAGGCTGAAGATGGCGCTGAGACTATTTTAAAGGTTCAATCTGATAAACCGGATATTCTTTTATTGGATATTATGATGCCCGTTTTAGATGGTATCGAGGTGTGCAAGCAGGTACGCAAGATGACGGATTTACCCATCATTATGGTTACTGCCAAGGATGAGGATGATGACCGTATTGCCGGTCTGGAAATTGGCGCAGATGACTATATTACCAAGCCCTTTAATTCCCGTGAGGTAGTGGCGCGTGTCAAGGCTGTTCTGCGTCGTGCGGGTACCCAGGAAAAGAAGGGTGAATCCTCCCGTATCGTTTATGACGGCCTGATCGTGGATATGGATGAGTACCAGGTAACTGCCTTTGGCCACAAAATGACCTTTACTACTAAGGAAATGGAGCTTTTGTGGTGTCTGGCTTCCAACCCGGGCAAGGCCTTTTCCAGAAACCAGCTGTTAGAGACCATTTGGGGTTATTCCTATTATGGTGATACCCGTACCGTGGATACTCATATTAAGAGAATTAGACAGAAGCTGAATATTCCTGCTGATTCTAAATGGGATATTACCACTATCTGGGGCGTAGGTTATAAATTTGAGGTTAAGGAACAATAATGAGAACGTCGCTTAGTACAAGGCTTATGTACAGCTTTATGGCCATCATCGTGGTCATTGTCGTTGGTATTACGGCAGGTCTGTCCTATTTGATTGCTGATTACTTTTTTAAGACAAAGGAACACGAATTGGCAGAGCGTGGACAGGAAATGACGGAAACAATTGAGTATTTCATCCGCACCGATGACAAGGAGACTATGCAGCGCTATGTTAATGCTGCTGACCGGCTGGTAGGTGCACGTATCTGGCTTTTTAATGATCAGTACAAGCTGTTGGCTGCCTCCTATGTGGAGGATGAAGAAACCAATGGCTATGAGGACCTGCTGAGTCAATTTTTTGACAGCAGGCCGGAGGAAAGACAGATTAAGCCCCTTTTGACGGATAGCGATATGAAAAGTGCTAATCTGCAGGATAAGATAAAGGTTATTTTGCGTGATATCTATGCAGGTACTTCTGTCCAGTCCCAGATTTTCCACCCTTATTATAAGGAGCAGGTAATTCTGGTAGGCGTACCCTATATTAATCCTGTAAACAATACCAGGGGTGCTATTATTTTAACAGAGCCCCTGAGTGGTTTTGATAAATTCCTAAGTAATGTATATGTTTATACCTCCATTTTGGGTATTTTTGCCCTGCTGTTCAGCCTCTTTCTGGTCAGAAGACTGTCCGGCTTCATTATTAAGCCCCTGCTGCATATGAAGGATTCTGCTACAGCCATGGCTTCCGGCGACTATTCCACCCGTGTTGAGGTCAAGGGTGAGGACGAGGTTGCTGAGCTGGGTAAGGCGTTGAATTCCCTGAGTAATGATTTGGGACTTTATGTAGCCAGGATGGAACGCACGGAGAAGATGCGTCGTGATTTTGTGGCTAATGTTTCCCATGAGCTGCGTACTCCCATTACCATTATTCGTGGCTACAATGAAGCCATCAGTGACGGTGTGGTTACGGATAGGGCCTTGGTACAGAAGTACCGTGGACTGATTAATGAGGAAACCATCCGTTTGGAGCGTCTGGTCAGAAGTCTTTTGGATATTAGCAGGCTTCAGGCCAGTGAGGCTCTTTCCGTGAGCAGTATGGAGGCTTTGCCGTTGGAGCACATGATTCGCAATGTGGCGGATAAATTGATGCTGAAGAGTGCTAAGAAGCATGTGAAATTTGCTATTGATGTGGAGGAGAATCTGGAAATTTTAGGCAATGGCGACCAAATGGTACAATTAATACTTATTTTAAGTGATAATGCCTTGAAATATTCTCCAGAAAATGGTACTGTATCATTAAGTGCGAAAAAACTTCCCGATGGTGGTATTTTATTTTCGGTTAAAGATGAAGGACCTGGTATTCCTGAAGAAGATATACCGTTTATATGGGAGCGTTTTTATAAGGTGGATAAGTCACATTGTCGCAACGTTCCAGGTACGGGCCTGGGCTTAGCAATAGCCAAGGAGATTATTCGCATGCACGGTGCTGAAGCAGAGGTTACTAGTGAGCCTGGTAGCGGTGCTGTATTTAAAATTAAATTTCCAAAGGATAAGGTAGTAGAATGTTAAAGTATGTATGTCCAGATTTCAGAATTAAACACTTGTATGATCTTTCCGCAAAATGGTTAAAAAGAAATGGCTATCATAAGATAGTCGTAGATATTGATAATACCCTGTTGCCGAGAGATAAAAATCTTGTAAGTCCGCGTATGATGACTTGGATTCGCCAATTGCAACAGCAGGGCATTAATATTGCCCTGATTTCCAATAATGGCGGTGACCGTATTAAGGGTATCGTACGTCAAACCCATTTGGGTGCGGTAATGCGTGCGGCAAAACCCCTGCCCTTGAGCTATAACCGCATCGTCAAAGGTATGGGCGGCGGCAAAATCCTTTTTGTCGGCGACCAGCTGCTTACTGACGTTTTGGGTGCCAAATTTGCTGGTCAGACCGTAGTTTGGGTAGAATCCCTGGGTGGTAAAGAACATTTTATTACTCGTATGAATCGTAAGTTGGAAAAATTCTTCGCTAATCGTTTGGAAAAAAGCGGTAGAATGCCTAAGGAACGTATATTATGAAAATAGCCCTGGTGCAGATGGAAATTTTAGAGAAGAACAGAGAGGCCAATATCCGGCATGGTCTGGAGCTGGTGCGTCAGGCAGCAGTGGACCATGATTTATTAGTGTTGCCGGAAATCTGGACTACCGGTTATTCTTTAGGCCGTCTGCAGCAGGAGGCTGAGATAGTAACAGGTCCTCTGGTGACGGAGCTTTGCCGGCTGGCAGCGGTTGCGCGGTGCAGTATGCTGGCCGGGTCCGTACCCATGCTGAGGGCAGGGAAAATTTATAATACGGCTCTGGCTATCAATAAGCAGGGGCAGCTGGTGCATTCGTATGATAAGGCGCATCTTTTTGGTCTATTCCATGAGGAGGACTTTTTTGCACCGGGGAATAATTTTGCTGCCTATGACCTGGATGGTACCTGCTGTGGTACTACTATCTGCTATGATTTACGTTTCCCTGAGTTATATCGTCACCTGGCTCTGCAGGGAGCGGAGCTGATCTTTTGCCCGGCAGAATGGCCTGAGGCTCGTGGTGATGTGTGGCGCCTGTTGGTGCAGGCGAGGGCAGCGGAGAATCATTTATTTATGGTTGCTGTCAATTGTGCAGGCAGCTTTAAAAAGGCTTCTTTTTACGGTCATTCCATGGTTGTCGCCCCAGGTGGCAGAATTCTTGCCGAAGCAGGCTCAGGAGAGGAGATTCTTTCCTGTGAGCTCGATTTAGCAGAAATTACGCGGGTACGTACCAGATTGAATGCTTTAGCAGATGTGCGCAAGGAGCTGATCCAATAATGAATTACAGAAATTTTTTGACCGGAGTAGCTGCCGGTCTACTTTTGTTTGTTAATACAGGTCTCAGCCTGGCTGCCGTACCGCAGGACGTGCCCAAGGATGTTAAATATATTCTGGGCTTTTATTATGGTAATGGCGAACAGATCCTGATTAGGGAGCAGCAGGGACACCTGGAGCTTTTGTATCGCACCTACCCCGAGGATAAATGCTTTGATTTAGCTAATATTTATCCTTTAAGTAAAAATCATTTTGACTCCTATACGATGAGGGAATCCGGTCCCATGAGTAATACGGAGGCCGCTGTACATTTTGAACGTGATGCCGATGGCTATGGTGTCAACTGCCGTGTAGGTGGACACAGCTATCGCCGATATGCCTTTGGTCAGCAGACGGGTGAGGGGGCAGAGGCCTTCCGCTTCCCGGAACGTACCGATTGGGATGAGCTGCGTCAGCAGGCCGCTGCGGCTGTAATTCCTGCAGGCTTAACTCTGGGGGAGCAGGCGGAGCTGGTGCAGCTGTCCAGTGCTTGTGGCCTACACCTGCATTCTGTTTATGCGAGCGCAGAAAATTGTTTTGGCCAGCCGCTTTACAGTAGTGACAGGCTCTGTCTGGATAGACGTGCTGCCGAGGCTCTGGATAGAGTGCAGCAGCGCTTGGCAGAGCAGGGCTATGGACTGGTGGTATGGGATGCTTATCGTCCCTGGTCCGTAAGTATGCTGGCTCACCTTGCCCTGCCTGAGAACGGCAAGGAGCTGCTGGAGGACCCTCTGACCAGAGGGAGCAGTCATAATACCGGCCTGGCGGTGGATGTTTCCCTATACGACCTGGCTACGGGTGCAGAGGTAGAAATGATCAGCGGCTTTGATGAGCCTTCGCTGCGTCAATATGCCAGCTATCCCGGTGGTACGGAAAGACAGCGTTATTTGCGCACTCTGCTCCGTACTGCTATGGAACTGGAGGGCTTCCAGGGGATTGAGATGGAATGGTGGCATTTCAATTATGTTACTGAGCGGGTTCATGCCTGCCTAAATATTCCTTTAGAAAATATTGAAGAAAGGTAATTATGAGGTGAAAGATTATGAACGTTTATGATTGTGCCAATGAATTAGCAAAAGCAATGCGCGAAAGCCATGAATTTCAAAAATTGAAAGAAGCTAGATTAGTTTTGGACAAAGATGCAGATGCTAAAAAAATGGTAAATGAATTTTTACAACTCAGCCAGGAGGTAGAAATTGCCAAATACCAGAAGCAGGATGTTCCGGTAGAAAAGACTGAGAAGCTGCAGAAAATTTATAGTGTCCTAGCTTTAAATAGTGGTGCTATGGACTATTTAAATTCCTTCATGCGTTTTAACATGATGATGCAGGATATTTCTAAAGCCATCGAAGGCCCTGTTAAAGAAGCAGTTGGAGAAAAATAATGGTAGCTGCTAATTTACAGGACGCTTTTTACGGCTGTACCGCTAAGCCGCTGCTTTTGGATGAGCCCATGAGCAGGCATACCTCCTTCCGCATTGGTGGTCCGGCTGACATTATGGCTCTGCCGACGTCGGAGTCGGAGCTGATTGCCGTGCTGCGGCGGGCGGCGGAGCATACGATTCCCGTAACCTTGGTTGGTAATGGCTCCAACCTTCTGGTGCGTGATAAGGGTGTACGCGGCCTGGTTATCAAGCTGGGCAATATGCTGAACCAGATAGAGGTCGTAGGCCGGAGCATTACCTTTGGTAGTGGTGTTTCCCTGGCGTTGGCTTCTAAAAAAGCAGCTGAGCAGGGCCTGACAGGTATGGAATTTGCCGTGGGTATTCCCGGTAGTATTGGTGGTGCCGTATATATGAATGCCGGTGCCTATGATGGAGAAATGTCCAAGGTGGTGACAGCTGTCCGTGCCGTGGATATCCAGGGACAGGTGCACTGCCTGAGCGCTGCGGAGCTGGATTTTGCCTATCGTCATACTGCACTTCAGGATACTGGTTTAATAGTTACCGCTGTTACTGTAGAGCTGGAGCAGGGAGACCGTAGCCAGATCCAGGCGAAGATGGATGATTTCAGCCAGCGCCGTTCCAGTAAGCAGCCCTTTGAGCTGCCCAGTGCCGGTAGTATGTTTAAACGTCCTCCCGGATATTTTGCAGGTACTTTAATTGAACAGACCGGTCTCAAGGGCTATACCGTAGGTGGAGCCCAGGTTTCCCGGAAGCATGCCGGCTTTGTCGTAAATATTGGCGGTGCTACAGCTAAGGACGTACTCCAGTTGATTAAGGACGTACAGGCCAAGGTGCAGGCTGCCCATGGTGTCTTACTACAGCCGGAAGTACTAGTTATTGGTGAAGAATAAAATTTAACAACCCGGTTCTTAGATTAGCTAATGAATCGGGTTATTTTTACAAATGGGACTATGGTTCCAGGTAAAGGAAATGGAGTAAAGAAATGACTCGTAAGTTAATGACTGAAGCTGAAATACATAATTTTGGCCTCCAGCTGGTACAGGATTTTATGGAGAAGAAGGGCTTTGAAATAGAGCTGATCCAACCTCAGAAGGATACTCTGCCCCATATTATCGCCAAGCAGGGTGAGCAGCTGACCTTTGTGATTGTTGCGACCGATGTTTATCCTAAGAAGGGTACTATTGCGGATAAGGATAAAGCTGCTTTATTGGACCATGCTAAGCAGTTTAACGCTCAAACTGCCTGCGCTTATATCGGTATTGTCAATGCCGAGGGCGTAGAAAAGAAGGATAAGCGCCTGATGGGCAAGGCTTATGCCGATGCCCGTTTTATGGCTGATTTCGGTGGTCTGGAATTTATTCAGTTTGAAGATTAGAGGCAAGGATGGATTTATTAAAAGTAGATACAAGTAAATGTGTGCGATGTGGCATTTGTGTCGCCTGCTGTTCGTCCTGTATTCTCAGCATGGGAGCAGAGGGACCGGAATGCCTTTTTGAACGCGGTTGTATGTCCTGTGGCCATTGTGTAGCCATCTGTCCCACTGGGGCTTTAGATAATAAATACACACCCCTGGCTGAGCAGGAGCCCATTGTTGGACCGAATCTGTCCGCAGAGCAGGCCTATGCTTTTTTGAGAAGAAGACGTAGCATCCGTAATTTCAAAAAGGCTCTGCCCAAGCAGGAAGAGATAGTCCGCCTTTTGGATATCTGCCGTTATGCACCTACTGCAGGTAATTCCCAGGGGCTTGCCTACATTGTCATTAGTGATGCTGCGGTAATTAAGCAGATTGCTGATACTGTCGCCGTCTGGATGGAGGAGGAGATTGCCGCCGGTTCTGCTAATAAGCGTTATTACAGGACCGTGCTGCAGGTCTACCGGGAAAGGCAGCAGGATATTATTGCGCGCCAGGCGCCCATGCTGATTTTTGCGTATGCGCGTAGATTAAATACCACCGGTGTAAGTAACGCAGAGCAGGCCTGGGCCTATGCTGAGCTTTTTGCGCCTACGTTGGGACTGGGGACTACTATTGCTGGTTTTATCCAGACCTGTGGTATTGCCGGCTATCAGCCCCTCCTAGACCTGGTGGGCATACCGGCTAAGCATAATCTGGTCGGTTGTCTGATGGTGGGATATCCCCAGTATAAATATCATCGCCTACCGGAGCGGCGGCCCTTGAACGTGGAATTTCGTTAGTTGGAGCTGCTGTCTATAAAGTAGGGCGGAAACATATATGAAATAATAAAAGGGAGAGCTTGCCAAGCTCTCCCTTTTATTGTGAACGGATGTTATTTTAATAAATTTTCCAGATAAGCAGTATCCGGTGTAGTGTAATAGGTAGTCTGGTTGGTAAAGATAACAAAGCCGGGCTTACTGCCGCTGGGCTTTTTCACATAGCGTCTTTGGGTACAGTCTACAGGAATATTGCTGCCCGTATGCGCCTTACTAAAATAAGCGGCCAGCTGTACGGCTACAGCTATATCCTCCTGACGTGGCTGGGGAAGGCTGGTTTTCAGAATAATATGGGAGCCGGGAATGTCCTTGGTATGAAACCAGAGGTCATGGGGACCGCCCAGCTTAAAGGTTACGTAATCATTCTGTTTATTATTTTTACCGATATAGAGCTCCGTATCCGGCGTCAGCTTCAGATGGAGCGGCTGGGACTTTTGGACGGGCATTCTGCTTTTTTTCTTGCCCTGTACCTTAAGGATACCGGCTGCAATCAGCTCTTGGTTAATTTCGGCGATTTCTCCCTTGGTGGTTGCTGTCATTAGAGAGGCTTCAATACTATCTAAATAATCAAGCATTTCCCTGGTAGCATTAAGCTGCAGCTGGACCTCGGTCTGGGCCCGTTTATATTTATTATAGCGCTTGTAATAGGCCTGGGCATTTTCTACTGGGGTCAGCATGGGTTCCAGCTGTACCTGCAGCTCGGAGCCGTCATAAATACTATACAGCTGAGCCTGGCTCTGCCCCTTATGCAGCTGGTAGATATTAGCCATAAGGGTATCGGCAATGGCCCGCTGCTCGTCAGCCCTGGCGGCAGTAGCTAAATCCTGCTGAAGGGCCTGCAGCTTTTTGGTAAGCTTAGCGCTTTCTCCGGCGACCAGCTTGTGCAGCTGCTCGTGCTGGGGTAACTGGATGGGTTGGAGGCCGGCAGCAAAATTAATGGCAGCATTTATCTGCTCAAACTGGCGTACCTGCATACCCTCCTCAAGCTGCTGTGGTGGTAAGACCAGAATAGTTTTTACCTGGTTGGTACGGCTGATGAGGGCCTGGACAGGCGGCTTCTGCTGCATGCTTGCCTGCAGCTGGCTGATAGCCTGTGCTAAGCGCTGCTCCTCCTCGTAGGTCAAGCCTACCTTGTTGGGCAGGATGTCTGCCCGCAGGAGCAGCTCGACCGCAGTAAATTTACCGATGCCGGTGGTAGTACTAATGAGGGCCTTGGTAAGATTGGCAGCTGCCTTCCGAGCTACGGCGGCAGCAATGGCCTGGGGTGATTCGGTCAGCAGGTTTAAGCCCTCCTGGGGTGGTGGCGCAAGGTATTCCTTGCCGGGGAGAATAGTGCGGTAGCTGCTTTGGGCAGCATTAACATGCTTGAGGCTGTCCAGGATAATTCCCTCCTGCAGGAAGATGATATTGCTGTTTTTACCAGTTAGCTCAAAAATAATTTTTTTGGTAATAATCCTACTGCTGGCGCCTAGCAGGTCCACCTCCATGGTGATAACACGGTCCAGGCCACTTTGGCTGATTTTGGCAATACGGCCCTCCTCCAGATGCTTACGGAGCAGCATACAGAGTGCAGGGGGTACCTCCGGATTTTCAGGGAGCTTGTCCGGAATATAAAGAGCCGGACTGCCTCCGTTAAAATCTGCTAAGAGGGCAGTAGTATCCCTGTCCCGGCGTATCTGTAACAAAAGGGCGGAGGGACTGGGCATATAAATTTTATATATTTTGCCACCTACTAATTCCTCGGCCAGGTGGTCGGTGAGAAGTTTTAAGGTTAATGCTTCTAAATTCATCGTCTTTTGCCTCCATTTTTTTTTAGTCTAATTATAGCATTAAAGAGAAGAACATCAAAGAAAACAGCAGAAAAACGCTGAAAAAACCTGTAAGGTATGATATAATATTAGTTCAAGATAAGAGCATCGAGGCTTATCTATTCAGTGTAAAATATTTATCTGTAGCCAGAGGACAGGAGGAAGTAAGTGTTAAAGAGTATGACCGGCTTTGGCCGTGGTGGTTATGAAGATGAAAATTTTTCTATTACCGTAGAAATGAAAACAGTAAATCATCGCTACAATGAAGTAGCTATCAGATTACCTCGCTTCTTGAATCCCTTAGAGGATAAAATTCGTAAAACAATTTTAAAAACAGTTAATCGTGGCCGTATTGATGTTTTCATTAATGCGGACTATAATACCAGTGAAAATTGCACCCTTAAGGTGGATAAGAACCTGGCAGCAGCCTACCATAAGGCTTTGCAGGAAATTGGTTCTGCCATTAATTGTGATAGTGCAGCTATTAGCGGTAGCGCTGAAATTATGTATCTGGCCCGTTGTCAGGATGTAATTAATGTCAAGGAAGGTCTTTTTGACGTTGATGCTGTCTGGCCCAAGGTAGCTCAGGCTGTGGATCAGGCTGTGGCTAACCTGGTGGCTATGCGTGAGGCAGAGGGCGGCAATATTTATGGCGACTTTATTTACCGTGCGGATCTGATTTCTGAAAAATTGGCTCAAATTGAAGCTCGTTCTCCCCTGGTTGTGGAAGAGTATCAGGCTAAGCTGAAAGAACGTTTGAATACTTTACTGGCTGATAATAATATCACCGTGGAGCCGGAGCGTCTGCTGCAGGAGGTAGCAATTTTTGCTGACCGTGCCAGCATTACAGAAGAAATCGTCCGTTTAAAGAGTCATATCAAGCAGTTTAAGCTGATTATCAACTCTGATCAGCCCGTAGGTCGTAAGCTGGACTTCCTCATTCAGGAATTTAACCGTGAGGCTAATACCATTGCTTCCAAGGCCAATGACTACACTCTGGCTCAGATTGTAGTAGAAATTAAAGCAGAGATTGAAAAGATTCGTGAACAAATTCAAAATATCGAGTAATGGAGGCTAGCATGGACATTAAGCTTATTAACATCGGTTTTGGCAATATTGTAGCAGCTAATCGTATTATTTCCATTATCAGCCCCGAATCCGCACCTATCAAAAGAATTATTCAGGAAGCACGTGACAAGAGGATGCTGATAGATGCCACCTACGGACGTAGGACTCGTGCCGTGGTGGTAGCTGACAGCGGACATATTATCTTATCTGCGGTACAGCCGGAAACCGTTGCCAACCGTTTAGTACAGTCCGGTGATGCCGATGAAGAATAGGGAAGGTATGGTAATGGGAGAAATGGTCAAGCCCCAGGGCATTCTTTTAGTAGTATCCGGTCCGTCCGGTGCAGGTAAGGGCACAATCTGCTCCATGCTGCGTGAGCAGCTGCCTGATTTAGGTTATTCCGTATCCGTCACCACCCGTCAACCCCGTGTAGGTGAGGTGGATGGAGTTAATTATTTCTTTAAGACTGTGGATCAGGTTAAGGAAATGATTGCCAGGGACGAATTTTTAGAATACGCAGAGGTATACGGTAATTATTATGGTACTCCGCGCCAGTATGTTATGGACCTGTTAGCATCCGGTAAGGATGTTTTGTTAGAAATTGATATCCAGGGAGCTCTGCAGGTGAAGGAGCATTTCCCCGAGGGCGTCTTTGTTTTCATCGTACCGCCTTCTTTGGATGAGCTGTATGACCGTATTTATAAACGCGGTACTGATAGTGCTGAGGTTATTGAACGTCGTATGGCTTCCGCAGCCAGCGAGTTGTCTTTCGCAGCTAAATATGATTATATTATTGTCAACGATGTAGCCGAAAAGGCTGCTCAAAGAGTTTTGACCCTGATGGAAGCAGAACGCTACCGTGTGGCTAGAACCTACTTTATTGTTGATGAAATTTGTAAAAAGAAGCAAGAAATTAAGGAGTGATTAGATATGTCTATGGTAGAACCCTCTATTGACCGTTTAGCAGAAATGGTGGACAGCAAATATACTTTGGCTATTTTGGCAGCCAAACGCGCTCGTGAACTGACCGTTCCCACCGCTAATAAAGAAGAAAAAGAAGTAAGCGTGGCCTTAAGAGAAATTTATGATGGCACTATTGCTTACGAAAGAACTAAAAACGTCTAATTTCAGGAGGAGCTTGTTTTGCTGCAAGGTAAGAAAATAGTTTTAGGCGTTACCGGTGGTATTGCCGTTTATAAAGCTGTAGATTTAGTCAGCCGTCTGCGTAAACAGGGCGCAGAGGTGCGTGTGGTAATGACTGAGCACGCTCAAGAATTTGTTACCCCCTTAACCTTTAAGGAAATTAGTGGTAACCAGGTTGCGGTTTCCATGTGGACCAGTAATCAGGAATTCAATGTCGAACATATTTCCCTGGCCAATTGGGCGGATGCCTTTGTTGTTGCACCGGCTACGGCCAATATTTTGGCGAAGATGGCCTGTGGCCTTGCCGATGACTTGCTTTCCACAACTCTTTTAGCGGCTCAGGCACCTATTATCGTGTGTCCTGCTATGAATACCGGGATGTATGAAAATGCTATTACCCAGGAAAATATTGCTAAGCTCATGCAGCATGGCGTAACTGTAATGCCTCCTGCCGTAGGTCACCTGGCTTGTGGTACCACTGGTGCCGGTCGTTTGCCCGAGCCTGAGGAGATAGTTCATTTTATTAATGGCTTCTTTGCCCAATGCACTGGTGATATGCGTGGACTGCGCGTGCTGGTAACTGCTGCCGGTACTCGTGAGCCCATCGATCCTGTTCGTTTTGTAGGTAATCGTTCCAGCGGTAAGATGGGCTATGCTGTAGCTCAGCAGGCTGCAGAAAGAGGTGCCGAGGTTCTGTTGGTTACTGGACCCTCTGCACTGCCTATTCCGGCTAACGTTAAGGCGATTAAGGTGGAAACTACTAAGGAAATGCTGGATGCCTGCCTGGAAGCCTTCGGCTCCATGGATGTTGTTATCAAAGCAGCTGCTGTAGCTGATTATCGTCCTCGTGATGTAGCAGACCAGAAAATCAAAAAGAAAACAGATGACGCGTTGACCGTCGTTATGGATAAGAATCCTGATATTCTTAAAGAATTGGGTAGCCGTAAGGAAAAACAGATTTTAGTAGGCTTTGCCGCTGAAACCCAAAACCTTTTGGCTAATGCCAAGGAAAAAATCATTAAGAAGAATCTGGATATGATTGTGGCTAATGATGTAACCGCTGCTGGTGCTGGTTTTAACACCGATACCAATATTGTCAAATTCCTGTATCCGGATGGCAAGCTGCGCTCCTTGGAGCAGATGCCTAAGACAGAGGTGGCAAACCTGCTGTTGGATGCAGTCATGGAAATGCGTCAGCAAAAAATGTAGAATATCTGTAAAATATTTTGCTTAAGCCTTGCCAAGTTTATTAAATTAGCATATAATATCCTCATGTAAAATATATACTCATCGAGAGCGGTGGAGGGAATGGCCCTGTGAAGCCGCAGCAACCAGTACGGAAGCGATTCTGTAAAAAGGTGCTAATTCCTGCGTTTAGCGCAAGATGAGAATGCTAAAAGTGTTGTGAAGCGTTCTCGTGAGAGAACGCTTTTTTTATCGTTGTTTTATTTTAGGTAAAGGAGAACATTAATGAGAAAACTTTTTACTTCTGAATCTGTTACTGAAGGACATCCCGACAAAATTGCCGACCAGATTTCTGATGCAGTTTTGGACGCTATTTTAGCTAATGATCCCAAAGGCCGTGTAGCTTGTGAAACAGTGGTTACTACTGGCCAAATTCATATTGTAGGTGAAATTTCCACCAGCTGCTATGTTGATATCCCCCGTATTGCCCGCGATACTGTAGTTAACATTGGCTATGACCGTGCTAAATACGGTTTTGATGGTAACACCTGTGGTATTCTGATTTCCATAGATGAGCAGTCCCCCGATATTGCCATGGGCGTGGATAAAGCTCTGGAAGCGAAAGAGGGTCAGGCTGCAGAGGAAGAAACTGGTGCAGGTGACCAGGGGATGATGTTTGGTTATGCTACCAACGAAACTGAGAGCTATATGCCCATGCCTGCTTATCTGGCGAATAAATTGGCCCTGCGTCTGACTGAAGTACGTAAAAACGGCACTCTGCCTTATCTTCGTCCCGATGGCAAGACCCAGGTAACTGTTGAATATGAAAACGATAAGCCGGTACGTATTGATGCTATCGTTATTTCCTCCCAGCATGCTCCGGAAATTACCAATGAGCAGATTCGCAAGGATATTCTGGAACAGGTTATTTATACTGTCGTACCTGCAGAAATGCTGGACGCTGTTACCAAATACTATATTAATCCTACCGGCCGCTTTGTAATTGGTGGTCCCCAGGGTGACTCCGGCCTGACCGGTCGTAAAATTATTGTAGATACCTATGGCGGTATGGCTCGTCATGGCGGCGGTGCCTTCTCCGGTAAGGACCCATCCAAGGTAGACCGTAGTGCAGCCTATGCAGCCCGCTATGTTGCTAAAAACGTAGTAGCTGCAGGCCTGGCTGATAAATGCGAAATCCAATTGGCCTATGCCATTGGTGTAGCTCAGCCCGTATCCGTTTTGGTAGAAACCTTTGGTACTGCTAAGGTTGCGGAAGAAAAGATTGCTGAATTAGTACGCAAAAACTTCTCCTTAAGCCCCAGCGGTATTATTAAAGAGCTGGATTTGCTGCGTCCTATTTACAAGCAGACCGCGGCTTATGGTCATTTTGGCCGTACCGATGTTGATCTGCCCTGGGAGCATACTGACAAAGCAGCTGCTTTAAGGGAACAGGCAGGACTCTAAGAAGTAAATAAAAATTAAGAGCATTGGTCTCTGCTACAGCAGTAACCAATGCTCTTTTTCTTTAGGTAAGAAAGTAGGCTGACTAAGACTAAAATAGTTCTGAAAAGCAAAAAAACCTGCTCTAAAGAGCAGGTCAGTCTTGAAAATTAGCCTAAAGCGTTAATTTTTTTAGCAAGTCTGGATTTTTTGCGAGCTGCAGCATTCTTATGGATAATGCCTTTGCGAGCTGCTTTATCGATCAAACCGGAAGCAGTAGCGAAAGTAGCTTTTGCGTCTTCTTGAGCGCCGGTTTCAGTTAAAGCAACAACCTTACGAGAAGCATTACGAAGAGCTGCTTTCATCGGAGCATTTTTAGCACGACGTTCTGCGTCGGTTTTTACACTACGGATAGAAGATTTAATATTCGGCAACTAAGTTCACCTCCTGAGTTTTACTTGTACTGGAATATTCTATCACATGCGCATATATTGTGCAAGGTTTTTATCTAAAAAAGTACAAAATATAGACACATTCCGCCTAAAAAACTTCTTTAGGTTGTTCACTTGTCAGTTTTTGGATAAAAATGTTATAATGATTAGTACTGTAAAAATAAAATTTAAATTTCTTATAAAGGAGCTTATGATGGAGCAAAAAAAAATTCGTAACTTTTCCATTATTGCCCATATCGACCATGGGAAATCTACATTGGCCGACCGTTTAATTGAATACACCGGTACCTTGACGAAAAGGGAGATGGAAAACCAGATTCTGGATTCTATGGACCTGGAAAGGGAGCGTGGTATTACTATTAAGGCTCAGGCCGTCCGCAGCATTTACAAGGCCCGTGATGGTCAGGAGTATATGTTAAATTTTATCGATACCCCTGGTCACGTTGACTTTACCTATGAGGTATCCCGTGCTTTAGCTGCCTGTGAGGGTGCACTGCTGGTTATTGACGCTACCCAGGGCATTGAGGCACAAACATTGGCTAACGTTTATCTAGCCTTGGATAATGACCTGGAAATTATTCCCGTTGTCAATAAAATTGACCTGCCCAGTGCAGATCCGGAGCATGTCAAAAAAGAGATAGAGGATGTTATTGGCATAGATGCCTCCGATGCCGTGCTTTGTAGTGCTAAGACCGGCATTGGTATAGAGGATGTTTTAGAGGCCATTGTTGCCCGTGTGCCTGCCCCTGCCGGTGAGCCGGAGCAGCCTTTGAAGGCTTTGGTTTTTGACTCTAAATTTGACGCCTATAAGGGTGTAGTACTCTATGTACGTATTATTGACGGTGTCCTAAAAAAAGGCATGAAGATCAGGATGATGGCTACTGGTGCAGAATTTGATGTTACTGAGGTCGGTTATTTTAAGCCCGGCATTATGAATGTGGATGCTCTGGAGCCCGGTCAGGTAGGATTCTTTGCTGCTGCTATTAAGAATGTTAAGGATGCCCGTGTAGGTGATACTGTTACTGATGCTGCTAATCCTGCTCCTGCACCCCTGCCTGGTTATCGTAAGGCTACCCCCATGGTTTTCTGCGGTCTTTATCCGGTGGAGAATTCTGAATATGATAATTTACGTGATGCACTGGAAAAATTGCAGCTGAACGATGCTTCCCTGGTTTTTGAACCGGAAACCTCCGTTGCTTTGGGCTTCGGCTTCCGTTGCGGCTTCTTAGGCCTGCTACATATGGATGTTATTAAGGAGCGCCTGGAACGTGAATATGGCTTAAATCTGATTACTACTGCTCCTAACGTAATTTACCAGGTATATCGTACCAATGGTGATGTGGAGGTAGTGGACAATCCCTCCAACTTCCCCGACCCCACTGTAATTGAGCACGTGGAAGAGCCCTATGTTAATGCTACTATTATCGTGCCCAAGGATTATGTGGGCTCCGTTATGGAATTGAGCCAGGAAAAACGCGGTGAATATGATAATATGACCTATTTGGATGAAACCCGTGTTATGATTCACTATGCATTACCTTTAAGTGAAATTATTTATGACTATTTTGACCGTTTAAAATCCGTTACCCGTGGCTATGCTTCTCTGGACTATGAGCTGAGCGGCTATCGTCCCTCTAACCTGGTCAAGGTGGATATTCTTCTGAATGGTGACCCTGTGGACGCGTTGTCCGCTATTGTCCATCGTGAAAAGGCTGTTTACCGTGGACGTCAGCTGGTAGAAAAGCTGCGTGGCCTGATTCCCCGCCAGATGTTCGAAATTCCGGTACAGGCAACCATTGGTACCAAGGTCATTGCCCGTGAAAATGTACGCGCCATGCGTAAGGACGTTTTGGCTAAATGCTATGGTGGCGATATCAGTCGTAAACGTAAGCTTTTGGAAAAACAAAAGGAAGGCAAAAAGCGTATGAAGCAGGTCGGTAGTGTAGAATTACCGCAAGAGGCTTTCATGGCTATTTTGAAAATGGATTAAAATATGCAGCATGTAAGTATTGACAGAAATTTGTCAACATACCTAAAAGGTATAGGCATTATTATAATGGTTATGTGGCATTCTTTTGATAATCCTGATTGGTATGCTTCTACGATAAGTTATCCATATTTGTTACCATATACCAAAGAGATAGGTACATTTGGCGGTTTTGCTGTTGTGGCTATGTTTATGTTTTTGACTGGATACACATATTATTTTCACAAAGATAAGAGTTGTAAGTATTCCTTAAGAAAAATATCTGTTTTTCTGTTGGATTATTGGATTGTACTGTTTTCTTTAGTTGCTTTAGCTGCTTATTTTTGTGATTATATAATAAGACCTTTAAATATTTTACAAGAAATGTTTTCTTTCAAAAGAGAAGTAATGTTGTTTTCTTGGTATATTCTTATGTATATTGAGATAATGTTTTTTTTGCCTTTCTTACATTGGACATTAGAAAACTATCGTATGAAAAAGGCAGCTCTTATAATAATTATTATTTTTATTGTAGTATTTTTAGTACAAGAAGTATTAAAAATTTATGATTTGAGAGGAACTGTTTTATATGAGATAGTATCCCATGATTTTATGAAGTCAATGCCTATGGCCATATTAGGTTATTTGATGGCTAAGTATGATTTGTTTTCTAGATTATATGAAAAAATAGGAAAGAATAACTTGTACTATATTATTTGTTTGACTGCTTTTTTAGCTTATCATCTAGTAAGTAAACAGAATATTATTTGTACTCCTTTATGGATTTTATTTCTATATAAACTCAATTTATCTTACAATAAGTACATACAAGAGTTGATTCTTTTGCTTGGCCGTCATTCCATGAATATTTGGTTTTTCCAATGTATTTTCTTTGGGGCTGCGACGAGAGAAGTTTTCCAACCTTTGGGATTCTTACCTTATTATCCACCACTAGTAGTCATGTGGATACTTTTTCTCTGTATGTTGGCTTCTCTTGTTTTTACACCTGTGCAGAGGTTATTTCAACCTAAGGTAGAAGCCTTATTTAAATAAAAATTTGGATATAGTAAAAGCACTGTAATTTTACAGTGCTTTTTGTATAAGAGGATGGTATATATGAAGAAAAATACAGAAATTCAAGCGGTCTATGTCCATATTCCTTTCTGTGTCCAGAAATGTAGCTACTGTGATTTTGCTTCCTCCGCCTGTCATGATATCCAGGTCATGGAACGCTATACTGCGGCTCTCTGCCGGGAGATTGCTGCCGGAGGAGCTGTACACCTGCCCGTAGCTGAGCAGGCTACCATTTATTTTGGTGGGGGGACTCCCTCCACCCTACCCACGGAATGTATTGCTAAAATAGTGGCGGCACTGAAGCAGTATGGCTACTGGCAAAAGTCGGCAGAGGCTACTATTGAGGTAAATCCCGGTACGGCAGATTTGACGAAGTTGCAGACCCTACGGGAGCTGGGCTTTGACCGTATTAGCTTTGGCATCCAGTCTCTTAATAATGAAGAATTACGGACCATCGGACGTATCCATAGCGCAGAGGAGGCCCTGGAGGCTCTGACTTTAGCTAAGCAGGCCGGCTTTAACCGTATTAGTGGTGATTTGATTTATGCCCTGCCAGGACAGACTCCGGCTAGCCTGCGTAAAACCTTGACAGGCTTGACTGCTACCGGTATTGAGCACGTTTCCGTCTATGGACTGATTCTAGAAGAGGGGACGCCTCTTTATCAGCTGGTGGAGCAGGGACGGCTTAGTCTACCTGATGAGGACGTGGCAGCTGATATGTACGAGCTGGTCCAGTCCTATCTGAAGGAGCAGGGCTATCAACGCTACGAAATTTCTAATTATGCTAAGGCGGGGCAGTATTCCCGTCATAATATGGTTTATTGGCGCTACCAGCCCTATGCTGCTTTTGGAGCGGCGGCCTGTGGCTTTGATGGGCAGAGCCGTTATATAGCTCCTAGCAGGGTCGAAGCTTACACAGAACAGTCTCCCAAGCTGCAATATGAGCAGGAGCGGTTGACACATGCAGAACTTTTGGGAGAATTTATGTTTATGGGTTTACGTAAGACGGAGGGTGTTAGTCTAACAGAGGTACGGGAACGCTTTCAGGTAGACGTTTTGACACGCTTTGCCGAAGACCTACAGCCTTTTTTCCAGCGTCAGCTGCTTATTTATGATGCAGCAGGTGATAATTTGCGTTTATCCGAGGCAGGAATGGAATTAGGAAACTTAGTTTTTGAAATCTTTGTGACAGTTTAATATTTATGGGGTTTTGAGTTGACAAGGTACTAAGGTAGTGCTATTCTATTATCAAGATGTTAGCACTCCTGGGATGTGAGTGCTAACAAAAGATAGAGGTGGGAATATGTTAAATGAAAGAAAGAGAAAAATTCTCCAACTTGTAATTGAAGATTACATTTCCACTGCAGAACCAGTCGGTTCAAGAACCATTGCCCGGAAGTATGATTTGGGGATTAGCCCCGCTACTATCCGTAATGAAATGAGTGACTTGGAAATGCTGGGCTATCTGGAGCAGCCACACACCTCAGCTGGTCGTGTACCCTCTGCCCAGGCTTATCGTTTCTATGTGGATTCACTGATTGAGCCAGGTTCCTTAACTGATAATGATATGGCGCTCATTAACAGCTGGTACAAGGAAAGACGTCGAAGTATCGATGAAATTTTCCAGTCCACCGCTAAAATCCTTTCCCGGATGACGCAAAACGTTTCCATGGTTTTAGCGAATAAGGATGCTGGAGCAGCTTTTCGTTATATAAAGTTTTTACCCTTAGATACCAATCACGCTATTCTCTGCATTATTACTGATGATGGTAATGTTGATAACTGCGTAGTTGAAATTCCCATGGGCATGAGCTCTGAGGAAATGGATTATATGGCCGGCAGAATTAGCCGGGTCCTGGAGGGTAGAGATGTAGCGGACATTAATAGTGCGTTACTGGATGAAATCCACACGGACGTTGCCGAAGACCGGGTGCTCTTTGCTTCCTTAATCAATACGATTAAACGTATGCGTAATAAGCATCAACAGCAGAAGGTTTTCTTAGGCGGCACCAAACAGATTTTAAGCCAGCCGGAGTTTCAGGATGTGGAAAGAGTTAAGAGCCTTTTAGGCATTCTGGAAGAGGAAAAGGTGGTCAGGGATCTGCTGGTGGCAGGCGAGGATAGCGGCTTGCGCGTTACCATTGGTACGGAAAACAAGTTTACAGGCATCCAGGACTGCAGTATGGTGCAGGCTACTTACCGCTTGAATGGTCAGATTGTGGGTACCATGGCCGTGCTTGGACCGACTCGTATGGAGTACGGTAAGGTTATTACGGTAATGGATTATCTACACAAGTATTTGAAGACAATGTTTGAAAGCAAGTAAGAATAAAAGTTAGAGGAGGAAGAGTTTTGCAAGAGGAAAAAATGCAGGATACCCAAACCGAAGAAACTTCCACCGCTGAAGAAAAGGCACAGGCTCAGGCAGAAGCTGCTGAAGCAGCCGAAGAAGCTACTGTAGAAACAGTGGATGAAAAAGAAGCCCAGCTGGAAGAGCTGCAGAACAGATATTTACGTCTGCAGGCAGATTTTGATAATTTCCGCCGCCGCACCGCAGGTGAAAAGGAGCAGTTATCTGCTTTTGTTACCGCAGGTGTAGTTGGTAAGTTCTTAAAGGTTTTAGATAACTTTGAAAGAGCTGAACAGAGTGCAGAAAAAGCTGCTGATCTGGAGAGTTTCCTGACTGGCATGAAGCAGATTCGACGTCAGTTTGAAGAAGCTTTTAAGGAATTGGGTGTAGAAGAAATTGCGGCTCAGAATTTAAAATTTGATCCTAATTTCCACGAAGCTGTTATGCGTGGACAGAATCCGGAGCTGGAGGATGAAACCATTGATATGGTTTTTGAAAAAGGCTATAAATTAAAGGATCGCGTTATTCGTCATAGTAAGGTAAGAGTTATCAGTAATGAATAATTACCGGTACTCAGTAAATAATTGATATTTTCTAAAGGTGTATTTTTAGGAGGAATAAAAATGTCTAAAGTAATTGGTATTGACTTAGGTACTACAAACTCTGTTGTTGCTGTAATGGAAGGCGGCGAAGCAACCGTCATTACAAACCAAGAAGGTAGCCGCTTGACTCCTTCCGTAGTTGGTTTTTCTAAAAGTGGTGAGCGTCTGATTGGTCAATTGGCAAAACGCCAGGCTGTTTCCAATCCGGACAGAACTATCAGCTCTATTAAACGTCATATGGGTACTACTTACAAAGTAGATATCGATGGTAAGAAATATTCTCCGGAAGAAATTTCTGCAATGATTCTGCAAAAACTGAAAGGTGATGCAGAAAAATATTTAGGTGAAACTGTCAGCGAAGCAGTTATTACTGTTCCTGCTTACTTCTCCGATAGCCAACGTCAGGCAACCAAGGATGCTGGTAAAATTGCCGGACTGGATGTAAAACGTATTATCAACGAGCCTACTGCTGCAGCTTTGGCCTATGGCATTGATAAGACCGATGACAGCACCATTCTGGTATATGATCTTGGTGGCGGGACCTTCGATGTATCCATCCTGGAAATGGGTGATGGTGTCGTAGAAGTAAAAGCTACTAATGGTGATACTCATTTGGGTGGCGATGACTTTGACCAGAAGATTATCAACTGGATGGTTGAAGAATTTAAGAAGGCTGAAGGCATTGATCTTTCCGCTGACCGTATGGCAATGCAACGTCTGCGTGAAGCTGCTGAAAAAGCTAAGATTGAATTGTCCGGCGTTTTGACCACTAATATCAACCTGCCCTTTATTACTGCAAGTGCTGAAGGCCCGAAACATCTGGATATGGATTTGAGCCGTGCTAAATTTGAGGAAATGACTGCTGACCTGGTAGAACGTACTATGGGTCCTGTTCGTCAGGCAATGGCTGATGCAGGCCTGAAGGCTGCTGATATCCAAAAGGTCATCATGGTAGGTGGTTCTTCTCGTATCCCCGCAGTTCAAGAAGCTATTAAGAGAGAAATTGGTAAGGATCCTCATCATGGTATTAACCCGGATGAGTGCGTAGCTGTTGGTGCAGCTATCCAGGCTGGTGTTTTAGCTGGTGAAGTTAAAGACGTATTGCTGCTGGATGTAACTCCTTTGTCCTTGGGTATTGAAACCCTGGGTGGTGTCTTCACTAAGATTATTGAACGTAACACTACTATTCCTACTTCTAAGAAACAAGTATTCTCCACCGCTGCTGATAACCAACCTTCTGTTGATATCCATGTATTGCAAGGTGAACGTGAAATGGCTGCGGATAACAAGACCTTGGGCCGCTTCAACTTAGATGGCATTCCGGCTGCTCCTCGTGGAATTCCGCAAATCGAAGTTGCTTTTGATATTGATGCTAATGGTATCGTAAATGTAAGTGCTAAGGATTTGGGCACTGGTAAAGAGCAAAAGATTACCATTACCTCCTCCGGCTCCCTGGATAAGGACGAAGTAGATAGGATGGTTAAGGAAGCAGAAGCAAATGCTGAAGCTGATAAGAAACGTAAGGAAGGCGTAGAAGTTCGTAACCAGGCTGACAGCCTCTGCTACCAGGCAGAAAAGACCATGAAGGACATGGAAGGCAAAGGCCATGACGATTTGATCGCTAAGGTTAAAGCTGCTATGGATACATTGAAGGAAACTATGAAGGGTGACGATCTGGAGAAGATTAAAGCTGATACTGAAGCTTTGACCAAGCCCTTGTATGAATTGTCCTCTGAACTGTACAAGCAGACTGAAGCTGCTAAGGGTGCTGCTGGTGCTACCGGTGCCGATGCAGGTGCTGGTGCTAAAAAAGCAGATGATGACGTAGTTGACGCTGAAGTTGTTGACGACGATAAGAAATAATTAAGTTGTAGGATGGTGTGAATTTTGGCTAAGAGAGATTACTATGAGGTTTTGGGCGTAGCAAAAACAGCAAAACCCAACGAAATCAAAAAAGCATATTATAAGCTAGCAAAGCAATATCATCCTGATACTCATCCTAATGACGAAGTAGCTGCAGAAAAGTTTAAAGAATGCAGTGAGGCCTACAGCGTACTTTCTGATGAAAAGAAACGTGCCCAATACGATCAGTTCGGTCCTGCCGCCTTTGAAAATGGTGGCATGGGCGGAGCTGGCGGCTTTGGAGCTGGTGGTTTTAACGGCTTTAACGGCAGTGGTATGGAAGATATCTTCGATATGTTCTTCGGTGGTCAAGGCGGTGGACGTGGCAGAAAGAGTAATGCAGGTCCCCAACCCGGTGCCGATTTACGTTATGATATGGAGATTACCTTTGAAGAAGCTGCCTTTGGTGTAGAAAAAAAAATTAGGTTAAATCGTGATGAGCAGTGCGAACACTGCCATGGTGCCGGCGCAGAGCCTGGCTCCAAGGTGGAGACCTGCCCCGAATGCCATGGTAGCGGCTACGTGCGTTTTACCCAACGTACTATGTTTGGCCAGATGGTTAACGAAAGACCTTGTTCCAAATGTCACGGCGAAGGTAAAATTATTTCCGACCCCTGTAAGGAATGTCACGGTAAGGGCACTGTAAAACAGGAGCATACCGTAACAGTGAAGATTCCTGCCGGTGTTGATAATGGTACGCGCCTGCGTGTTGCTAGTGAGGGTGAAGCAGGTACTAGGGGCGGTGCTTATGGTGATTTGTACGTTTATATTTACGTAAGACCCCATAAGTTCTTTGAACGTGATCATGAGGATATCTGGTGCGAGGTGCCTATCAATATTGTCCAGGCAACCCTGGGTGACGATATTAAGGTACCTACCATTGATGGTCAGGTTACCATGAAGATTCCCGAAGGAACTCAGCCTGGACGGGTAATGCGTATTCGTGGTAAGGGTATTCCTAGCCTGCGTACCGGTAAACGCGGTGACCAGCTGGTAAAGATTAAGGTTGTCGTGCCTACGAAGTTAACGGATAAGCAGAAGGATGCCTTGCGTAAGTTTGGCGATATCAGTAAGGATAATATTAATCCTGAAGAGAAATCCTTTATGGATAAGGTAAAAGATTTTTTTAAATGAATACTAGGAGGCTAACCCTCTAGATATTCATTTTGTGATTTGTTGCTGAGGATGGAATGGTATTATACTTTCCCCAATACTGCTAAAATGGACGCTACCCTGTATAGTAGGGGAGCGTCCATTTTTTATTATTTATAACGGTAAAAAGTAGGGAAGAGCAGTTTTTTGCCAGCAGGCAGGAGCTGCATTAAACATGCTTTTATTAATGATAAAGAAAAATAGTGGTAGGCTTAAATTATAATTTTTAGTATTTCCCTAAATTTTTAATGGTAATATGGCAGTTGTGTGATATCTTTTCATATAACTTGCCTATTACTATAAAATATGCAATAATACTAGATGTAGATTAGCATACAAAAATATAAGAGGAGTGATTCGAATGAAAAAATCTATTTTATCCTTTTTGATGGCTGTAGTAATGAGCTTGGGCATCTGCAGTACATCCTTGGCAGCACCTGCTGAACCCGGTGTTATCGGCTTTGTAAACAGACAGGTTGTTTTGAATAGCTATCCTGGTATCAGAGAGATTGCGCAACAGATTGCTGAAAAACAAGCTGCTTTGCAAAAAGATTTTGATGCACAATCCAAGGATATGGAAATGCAGGCTAAATTGGACCTGCAAGCTAAATACAACCAGGAATTGTCAACTTTTGAAGATACTAAGATGGCTCCGATAAAGAAAAAAATCAATAAAACTATTAAGAAAGTAGCTACTGAAAAGGGTATCAAAAGTGTAGTTGACTCCAGCGTTATGGTTTTTGGCGGTGAAGATTTGACTGACGAGGTAGTAGCCGGCTTGAAATAAGCCTAAGCTGCTGTAGCAAAATTAGCAGAATACATTGTAATAAAAAAGACAGGGGGTCCTGTCTTTTTTTATATACAGCTGGCTAGGGCATCTACCGGTAGCTTTTCATAAAAAAGAACCAGATGCGACTGAACTACACACATCTGGTTAAAAGATACTGGAGGTGCACAATGCACCAAGCAATTATATTCGATTACTTGCGCTTAGTGTATTACTTTTTTCAAAATAATGATGTTGCAAAAGCAACAAGAATATTGTTTTAGCAATTATTTTAATAAAAAATATGGAGAAATAAGCTGAAAAAATAAGAAAAAAGTAAAAATTCACTGGAATGATTATAAAATTAAAATAAATAAGAAAAAATGTTGCTGGTGCAACAAACTTACTTAACACTTACTTTAATTACAAAATGTTTACAAAATAAACAAAATATTAGATAATGGTCCCATAGGGAAAAATATTAAGAAAAGTGATTTGTAGGTGGGTAACATGAATGTAAAAGTTGCGATGCAGGATTTAATGTCCGTACCTTTATTCAATGGTCTTAAGATTGAAGAGATAGGAGAAGCCTTGAGCAGGGCGAATGCCTTGGTAAAGCATTTTAGAAAGTCCGATTATATCTATTTGGCTGGAGACTGCATTGAAAATCTGTGTGTGGTTGTCGATGGAACAGTCCAGATCATTAAAGAAGATATTTTAGGCGACAAGTCCATTATTGCTAATTTGGGTTCCGGTTCTGTTTTTGCAGAAAGCTATCTGGGAAGCAGGGGGGACCGTAGCGTGGTCAGCTATTTTGCTGCCAGTGATAGCGAGGTTCTGATGCTGCCCTTTGGCAAGGTAATAGAAATGAGCTCCGATAGTAAGGTTAATAGTCGGCTGATGCTGAATATTGTTTCTATTTTGGCAGACAATAATACTAAGCTGATTGAAAAAACAGAAATTCTCTGCAAGAAAACCTTAAGAGGCAAGATAATGGCTTACTTAGAGCAGGAAGCCAGCAATAAGGGCTCCCGTAGCTTCGAAATTCCCTTCAACCGCACTGATTTAGCCAATTATCTTGATGCGGATCGCAGTGCTCTGACTAGAGAATTAGCCAGGATGCGTGATGATGGTCTAATTGCTTTTGAAAAAAATAAATTTGAATTGCTCAATTAGAAAATTGCTTTTTCTCTATTTAATAAATTGTTGATAGATGCCTGGGCTGTGGCCCGGGCTTTTTTTATTGTAACGGCGGTGTTTTTCTGAAAATCGGCTAGGTAGCCTTGTGGAAGAAGCAAAAGAAAAGCTTTTTATTTAAGAGATTTAATTATTAAAATATTTAAAAAGAGGCTGTTGCTTATTTAGAGGAAAAGTATTTTTTAGAAGCAGGGG
>RCNI01000387.1_pt1 | contig 28335 bp, 24 predicted proteins | sample 2041151 | NCBI WGS metagenome assembly RCNI01 (sample SAMN09708214, study PRJNA481090) | feces metagenome | isolation source: feces | place: Antarctica: Albino Rookery | reverse complement strand
TTTCTTGAACTATTTGAAGGAGATCATCAAAAATGTCGTTTATTAGATCAAAAGATTGCCGATAAAATGCATTTTTCTTCTTGTTATGCAGTTAGTGGACAAACTTACTCAAGAAAAGTAGATAGTCGTGTTTTAAATGTCTTAAGTGGTATTGCACAATCTGCTCATAAGTTTTCAAACGATATTCGTTTGTTGCAGCACATGAAAGAAATCGAAGAACCAAACATCAAATCGGATCTTCAGCAATGGCATATAAACGTAATCCTATGCGTTGTGAGAGAATGGCTGCTCTTGCTAACTATGTAATTTGCGATACACTAAATCCCGCAATTACTACATCTACACAATGGTTTGAAAGAACCTTAGATGATTCAGCAAATAAACGAATTTCAGTTAGTGAAGCTTTTTTAGCAACCGATGGAATTTTGGACTTATATATGAATGTTGCAGATGGATTAGTTGTATATCCAAAAGTAATCGAAGCTCACCTTCTTGCAGAATTACCATTTATGGCAACAGAAAATATTTTAATGGATACAGTAAAAGCAGGAGGAGATCGACAAGAACTTCATGAACGCATTCGTATTCATTCAATGGAAGCAGGACGTGTTGTAAAAGAAGAAGGAAAAGAAAATGACTTACTTTTGCGAATTGCTAATGATCCAATCTTTCATATTACTCATGAACAATTAAAAGAAATCGTAAAACCAAAAAACTATACTGGTCGTGCTTGTGAACAAACAAATGAATTTTTAAAAGAAGTCATTCGACCAATTTTATCAGCAAATAAAGACATTCTAGGGGAACATGCTGATATACATATTTAAATTCCAATAAGGAGAAAAGAAAATGATTAAAGCAATAGTTGGCGCTAATTGGGGCGATGAAGGGAAAGGTAAAATTACCGATTCCCTTGCCGCTAAAAATGATATTGTAGTAAGATTTCAAGGTGGCAGTAATGCAGGACATACTATAAAAAACGAATATGGTAAATTTGCATTACATATGCTTCCTTCTGGTGCATTTTATAAACATACCACTTGTGTGTTAGGAAATGGGGTAGCATTAAATATTCCTGGATTAATAAAAGAATTAAAATCCATTACTGATCAAGGAGTACCTACTCCTCACTTATTAATTTCAGATCGTGCACATATTGTTATGCCCTACCATATATTATTAGATGAATACGAAGAAGAACGACTAGGTAAACATTCCTTCGGTTCTACAAAATCAGGAATTGCCCCTTGTTTTTCTGACAAATACGCTAAAATAGGAATTCAAGTAAATAATCTATTTATGGATGAAGATAAATTAAAAGAAAAATTAAAAAATATATGTACAATTAAAAATGTTCTAATAGAGCACTTGTACCATAAGGAACCATTACAAGTAGACGAATTGTTTCATACATTAATGGACTACAAAAAAATGATTGAACCTTATGTCGCGGATACTACAACATTTTTACATCAAGCAATCAAAGAAAACAAAAATATATTACTAGAAGGACAACTAGGTTCTATGAAAGATACAGATCATGGAATTTATCCAATGGTTACATCTTCCTCAACGCTTGCAGGTTTTGCAACGATTGGTGCTGGAATACCACCTTATGAAATAAAAGAAGTAATTGCAGTTGTAAAAGCCTATTCATCTAGTGTTGGAGCCGGTGAATTCGTTAGTGAAGTTTTTGGAGATGAAGCAAATTCATTACGAAATCATGGTGCTGATGGTGGTGAATATGGGGCAACAACTGGACGTCCTAGACGTGTTGGATGGTTTGATGCAGTTGCCACAAAATATGGTTGTAGAATGCAAGGAGCTACCTCTGTTGCATTAACTGTTGTTGATGCATTAGGATATCTTGATGAAATACCAATTTGTATAGGCTATGAAATCAATGGAACTATAACTACAGAATTCCCAAACACAACGGATTTAATGAAAGCAAAACCAGTTTTAAAAATGATGCCTGGCTGGAAATGTGACATCAGCACAATCTCTTCATGGAATAATCTTCCAATAGAATGTAAAAACTATATCAATGAAATCGAAAAACAAATTGGTTTCCCTATCACTTTAGTATCTAATGGACCTGAACGTAGTGCACTTCTAAATAGAGTATCATCTATATAAAAAGTCTTCAAAAATGAAGACTTTTTATATATTCTCTGCTTTCTTACGATTTACAACATAAATACCTATTGCTACTAGAATGAGTGCAATCATATTTTTTAAATGAAACGCTTGCTGTATCTCACCAAGTATAATAGCTGACAATAAAACTCCCATTACTGGATTCATAAATCCATAAATTGTAACTTTTGATACAGAATTATATTTTAATAAAATTCCCCATAAAGAATACGCAATAGCAGATACAAAAGCTAAATATATTAAAATCAATACGCCTGCAACTGTAAAATGAGAAATACTTCCTCCCATCAATAATCCAATTCCTAATAAAATCATTCCTCCTACAGTAAATTGATAGCCACTCAACATTACTGGATTTGACTGATTCGAATATTTTTTTAAATAAATCGAAGAAAATGCATAAGAAGTTACCGAAACAAACATACATCCTTCCCCATTTAAAGCGAAACTCATATCCATACTAGAACCATTCACATTCGCTAAAAACACCCCGAAAAATCCAATGAAACAACCAATTAATTTTGCTTTTGTTAATTTTTCTTGATGATAAATTAAACTTGCAGCAAGGATTGCGATTAACGTATTTGTACCAGTAATGATAGAACCTTTTACCCCTGTTGTATGTGCAACTCCAACATAAAAGAAAAAATATTGAATTACGGTTTGTAACATACATAATTTTAATATATTTCCATATTCCTCTTTTTTAGGTACTAAAAACTGTTTTTGTACAATACTTCCTATCATAATTGTTAATATTCCTGCTAAGGTAAACCTTAAACCAGCAAATACAATTTGTGAACCAATATTTGAATTTGCAATTCCAAATAATTGATACCCTATTTTAATCATAGGAATGGCACTTCCCCATAATGCACAACAAACAAATGCTAAGAAAGCAACTACCCATCCTTTTGTTAATATTTCTTTTTTATTTATATTATTTTTCATTTCTATACTCCTTTATACAGCAAATTGGAGTTTATCATTTTTTTGAAAATTTAACAAGATGTTATATAATAAAATATCTATATTTAAAAACACAAGCATATAACTAGGATTTTTAAAACAATTACTATATAATATTTAAGTTACATTGAAAAATCATTCACTTATGTATAAAATTATAGCATTTAATAAAAACTTCATGTTATATATGTTTAACAAATGAAATATAGAATTATAATTTATAAATAGTATTGGAGGTATCAATGAAATCAAATAAATTTGCACAAAATTTTAATTTTTTCAAAACAATGAAATTTACAATTCCTACTATGATTATGATGGTATTTATGTCATTATATCAAATGGTAGACGGTGTTTTCGTCTCAAACCTTGTTGGAGAACTAGGTTTAACAGCATTAAATATAGTATACCCGTTCACAAGTATCATTATCGCCATTTCAATTATGTTAGCCACCGGTTCAAGTGCAATTATTGCTTTAAATATGGGTCAGAAAAAGAATCGTCTTGCTAAAGAAAACTTTTCATTTATTATCCTTGTGGCAATTATCATATCGATAATCATCGTAATACTAGGTATTCTATTCATAAACAAAATGATTTATTTTTTAGGTGCAACCCCTTTAATATTTCAAATGTGTTACGATTATTTATTCATTATGATTTTAGCTACTCCTCTAGCAATGCTACAAATGTTATTCCAAACATTCTTTGTCACTGCTGGAAAACCAAAACATGGTCTATTCTTGACAGTTTTAGGTGGTATTTTAAATATTATATTAGACTACTTTTTTATTTCTAAATTAAACTTAGGAATCAAAGGTGCTGCCTATGCGACATCAATTGGTTATGGAATTGTCGCATTGTACGGTTTATATTATTTTACTTTTCATCGAAATGGACAATTATACTTTGTTAGACCGATGATTCGATTCGATGTATTGAAAAATTCTTGTTCTAACGGAATGAGTGAAATGATCAATAATCTAGCCGTTGCGATTACAACGTATTTATTTAACATTATTGGTATCATATATTTAAAAGAAGAAGGAGTAGCTGCTATCTCTATTATCTTATATGCACAATTTATTATGACATCCATCTTTATGGGATACTCTGGTGGTATAGCCCCTGTATTTAGCTATAAATATGGTGCAAAGGATCATAAACAAATTCAAAAAATATTTAAAATAAGTATTATATTTACTGTTGTTGTTTCTATAATTACATTCTTATTAGCATTTGTTGTAGCAAAACCAATCGCAATGATATTTGCTTCTCATAGTCCATATGTTTTAAGTTTAGCAATTGAAGGTTTTTATATATTCTCGATTTCATTTTTATTCACTGGAATTAATATATTTACTTCTGCTTTATTTACCGCATTTTCTAATGGTAAAATTTCTGGTTTCTTATCCTTATTAAGAACATTTGTATTTTTAGTGATTTCATTGATTACATTACCACTTATAATTGGAAAAAATGGTATTTGGTTAGCAGTTCCAGTAGCAGAAGGGCTTGCTGTTATTTTTTCTATTATTACCTTGTTTAAAAATAGATATTTTTATCATTTCTTTTAAGCCTAGATAATCTATAAAAGTCCATGATTTCCATTACCTAATTTTAAAATTTCCTCCACTCGCCTCTAAAAGAGGCTTTTTTATTAAAAATTTTGTCATACTTTATTTTTTTACTTAACACAGATTATCATTCTTTATTTTACAAAAAAAAGATGAGTCCTTCTGTAATAAGAATTCATCTTTGTTGCATTATAATAAATTATTTAAAGTTTTCTAATCTTTTTTTGGTTTCTAAACGTTTTTCCCACATTTCTTCTTCTGTTGTATATCCACGTTTTTGAGCCTGATCACTTGTATATGTATTTTTAAACATTAAATCTAATAAATGTAATGCATCCTTATCTGCAGTTTGCATTGTTCCTCTACATGATCCACAATAGGTTACAATGTGGTTTTGATTAAAGTCCTTTGCTCTACGTGTATAAACTTTTTCATATAATTCAGGATTTGATGTACAAACCATACCTCCAACTCCACAACAACGTGTATTGGCTCTATTACGTTCAATTTCTTCCCATTGATATCCTAATTGATCTAATACCCAACGTACGCTTTCATGATGTGTTAGCTCGTCACGTGTAACACATGAATCATGAATATTAAATACAACATCAGATGTTTTTCCAATACCTTTTGAAGGTTCTGGAACACCAATTAAATCATGCATTAAATCCCAATAAGATATCACACGTTGATTTTTACAAGTTGCTTTAAACACTTTGAAACAAGACGGACAAACCGTAATTACAACCTCTGCACCCATATCATCTAAGATATCAATTGCTTTTTGATTACGCTCTGCAAATCTTACTTCCTCTCCAATGAATTTTGTAACTTTCCCACAACATTGTAATAATGCACCAACGTTTTCATCTCCAAGACTATCTTTTAAATGACGTACAACTGCTTCTACACCCTCAGGAGTATAAGCTGATACAGTACAACCTGGAGCAAATACATATTTTGTTTTTTTCTTTTCTTTTACTTCAACTTGTTTAGATCCACCTAAAAGTGCAGTACAGTATTCTTCATCACACTCTTTTACTTGCGTAGCATCACTATCTTGCAATACTTCTAATGGAACAAAATCATTATGATCTTTTGCATATGCCTCTTTAATTGCCATAAAATTGCTTCTTAGATCAAATTCATTTGGACATTTTAAAGTACATTGCTTACATTCATTACATGAATATGCAATCATTGGATCCATATTTTCATATCCTTTTTCTAAATATTCTTTAAATAAGGTTTTTGGACAATCTGTATAATCATTTAACATAATACATTCTTTCATACATAACTTACATTCACATTGACGACAACGATTTGCCTCTCGTTTTGCTTCTTCTTTTGTATATCCTAGAGCAACTTCATCAAATGAATGAATACGTTGCATTGGATCAAGTTCAGACATATCTTCACGTTTTCCTTCAATGGTTGACCAATCTGTAGGCATTTGTAATTTCGTATCATAACTCGCTGTGTCTTCCAATTTTCTTCCTTCTACTAAATCTTCATTTTCTAAATAGCGAATGACAGATTGAGCTGCTCTTCTACCTGTAGCCATTGCTTGAATACAAATTACTGATTCACCTGATGCATCTCCAGTAATGAATATTTTTTCGTTGGAAACAGATTGTAATGTTAATCGATTACATTCAAATGTTGTATTTAGACGTTGTTTTAATTGACCTTTTGCAAAATCTCCTGCTACCCCCTGTCCAATAGCAAACACAATCGTATCTACAGCTAATTCTTTTGTATCTTCATCATCAAAAGATGGTGCAAATCTACCTTGTTCATCAAACATAGATAAACATTTTTTCAATGTAACACCACATACACAACCATTTTCATCTACATGAATATCTTTGATTGCTTGTGCGTGATTAAATTTCACTCTTTCTGCTAAAGCTCCTGCAATTTCATGATTTGATGATGCCATAGAATCAAAGCTATCTTCTAAACAAATAGAATATACTTTTTCAACCCCAGGAATACGTAATGATGTTCTTGCGCAATCCATCGCCACATCTCCACCACCAACAACTAAGACTGTTTTACCAGCTTCTTTTACATCACTTGTTAAAGCAGCTTCTTTTAAATATTCTTGTGCGCTAAAAATTCCTTGTGCATCCCAATTTTTCAAACTACGATCTACCCTACCTTGATGTTTTCCAACTGCAACAACAATACTATCGTATTCTGCTTCTAATTGTTGAAGTGTGATATCTTTCCCTATTTCACAATTTAATTGAAATTCTACTCCTAATTTATCTAAATACGAAATTTCTCTTTCTAAAATATTTCTAGGTAATCGGTATGCAGGAATTCCTACTCTTAACATCCCACCTCGAACTGGTAATTTTTCAAAAACTTTTACAGAGCAGCCTTCTCTTCGCAATTCTAAAGCTGCTTGAAGTCCACTAGGTCCTGCTCCAATAATTGCAACCTTTTTTCCATTATCTTCTTTTACAGAAAGATCCCAGTTTTCTTCCAAATCAAAATGGTCTGCAGCATAACGTTTTAACGAAGCAATAGACATTGGGCTATTTCCTTCATTCCATTTACATTTCTTTTCGCACGGATGAGCACAAATTCTACCTAATGTACCTGGTAAAAATAAATTATCACGAATTACACGAATTGCTTCTTCGCCTTTTCCTTCTCCAATTAAACGTACATATTCTTTTACATTTGTATGCATTGGACATGTCGCAACACAAGCTGCTGTTTCTTCACCCATACAATGATCAACAATTTTTTGCATATTTGCAATAATTTCTTCTTTTAACATACTATAAATCCTTTCCTTCTCTATAACTTTATTTATTCTTCTTAAAAGCTTTTGGATCAATCGCAAAAATAAATACTCCTAAAACAATAACTACTCCCCAAAATGCCAAAGTTGGAGTAATTTTATTTTGGAACAATACTGCACTAAATATAATCGTCCATAATGCAGCTGTGCTATTTAGTGCTGTGCCCATTGCTGAGCCAATTAAATCCACTGCTTTATACCATGATAAATATGTAAATGCTCCTAAAATAGCAATTCCTGCATATTTTACAACTAATCCTTGTGATACAATTTGCATTGCCAATGGATATCCATTGATGATTGGTAATACAATAATTGCATATGAAATCATAGAGATAAAATATCGTAAACATAGCAATTGCTGTGGACTTGCTTCAATATCATCTTCATCCTTAATATGTTTCATTGCAAATCCAATCATAACACCTTCCATTGCCCATCCAAGTACTGCAATAACTGCAAAAGCAACACCTTTAACAAAGGTTGGTGGCACATCTCCTGTAGGATTAAATCCTAACATAAATGATCCTGTAATACTGATTACAATACCAATCACTGCACGTAAAGATAGTTTTTCTTTTAAAATCAAATATGATAATAATGCACCAATTCCAGGATAAATTACCGATATACTAGATGCGTACGGAGCACTTGCATATTTAATTCCTAACAAATATGCACCCATTCCAATTGGTGAACCAACTAATGCTGCTATTGCGGTAGCTTTTCCCTTTTTCGTTTTGAATAATAAATAAAATACATGTTTTAATTGTTTCGTAAAAAATAAAACGCAAGCAATCCATATAAAGCAAAAACTTTCATGAAAAAAAGCTGTTACTAAAGGAGAAAATTCAAAACTAGTTTTTGAAACCCCATTAGATAATGCATACGTTAAATTTGTAAAAATCTCATGTTTCCCGACATTTCCCATTAACACACTATCTAGACCCCAAGCAATTCCAACGAATATACCAAATAATAATCCTTTTTTAAATTTTTTATTCTCCATCATAACTTAGTCCTTTCTCTTTTTATAGCTTATATACAGCTTGACATTCAACTATGCCATTGTTATTATTGATACGATGTATAAGGAGGCATATCATGGGAAAAAGTTTTTTCGAATCAATTGAAAATTCATGTATTGAAGATTCTGGCTTTTATTACACTCTTTCCATGATTAATGGAAAATATAAAATGGTTGTACTTTATACTCTCTCTGTTTTTGATATCGTTCGTTTTAATGAATTAAAACGATATATTAAAACCATCCCTTATAAAACATTAAGTGCTACTTTAAAAGAATTAGAAAACGAAGGTTTAATTATTCGTAAAGAATACCCACAAATTCCTCCAAAAGTAGAATATTCTTTATCTGAAAAAGGAAAATCATTAATTCCAATTCTTGATCAAATGTGCACTTGGGGTGAAGTACATCGACCTATTAAAAGGTAATCTTACATTCATATCACAAAACCTCTATCACCTGTAAAGCATTATAACAAATTGGCATATAGTTACAAGAACTTACATTTTAGTGCGATACTAACCTATAGGTTAGTATCGCATTTTATATTATATAAAATGATATAAAAAATGCATTTTCAATTTTTTTCACTTGATTTTTCCTCTTATTTATCATACATAAAATAAAAAAATGCCTTTATTCTTATAAAAAGAATAAAGACATTTTTATTTTAAATTCCTTTTATTTGATGAAATGCATGTTGTGCAGCAATTGCTCCATCACTTGTTGCGGTAACAACTTGTCGTAATTTTTTCGCAACTACATCCCCTGCACCATAAATTCCTTTCACTGCTGTTTCGCAATTCTCATCAACCACCATATATCCACGCTCATCTAAAACTGCAAGACCTTCTAAGAATGATGTAGAAGGATCAAGACCAATATATGGGAATATACCATTTGTATCCATTGTTGTTTCTTCATTAGTATCTACATTTCTAATAACTAATCCAGTCACACGAGTTCCATCATCAATAACTTTTACTGGTACATGTTTAGTGATAATATTAATTTTAGGATTCTTTTTCACTTGTTCTTGAACAATTTCATCAGCTCTAAAAACATCTCTTCGAATAATAATATTTACCTTATCTACCATTTGCGTTAAATAGTTTGCTTCTTCTAATGCGGAATTTCCTCCACCAATAACACATACTTCCTTATTACGGAAAAATGCACCATCACATACTGCACAAAAAGAAACTCCTCTTCCAATATTTTCTGCTTCTCCTGGAATATTCATCATACGTTCATTTGTCCCAGTCGCAACAATAACTGCCTTTGCTTCATAAATTGTTCCATCTTCACAAATGATTTTTTTATATTCTTCTCCATCTTCTATTTTAGTAACATTTCCATATAGATATTCTGCTCCAAAAGCAGTTGAATGAGCAAACATGTCACTTGCAAGATTTGCACCATTTGTTCCTATAATTCCGGGCCAATTACTAATTTCATTCGTTTTGATTAATTTACCACCAGGTGCTCCCATTTCTAACATAGCTGTTTTAAGTCCTGCACGGCTTCCATAAATAGCTGCTGTCATTCCAGCAGGCCCTGCACCAACAATTACTAAATCATAACGTTGTTCCATAAACATCCTCCTTTTTAAAACACGTAGAATTATAATATTTTTACTAAATAGTTTCTCTATTATTTATTATTTTTATTCATACTTTCCTATATAATAGTATACCTTTTTTCATTACATCTCAATAAAATTGCTCAATTTATTTATGCTCATCCACGCTAGAAGTCATACACGAAAATGCTGTAGGCTGCTTTGCTCCATCTCGTAACTTACAAATCGTTTGTGTCATTGTTCCCATAGGACAAAATACACACCAAGTTCTTGGTTTATAAAGCATCATAACGATTATGCCAATCAAAGTAGACGTTAACATTAGACTATAAAATCCAAATGAAAATTGTGCAATCCATGGTGATACAACACCTACTTCATATGCCCAACTCCATGGAACTTTCAATGTCCAAAATAACTTTACAAATTGTTTCAATGTTGTAACATTACTTGCGACTAAATAGGTGTTCCATAACATTTGAAAAAACATAATAAAGAAGAAAATCAAAAATCCATATCGAAACCATTTTGATCGCATCCAATTAGGCGTTGGTTTATTCAAAGATAATTTTAATTTTTTTCCTAATAAATGTAAAAATTGTCCACGGTCGCAATAACGATTACAATATAACTTTCCTCCACCAAAAATTGCAATCAACAAAGGTAAAGTAAAAAAGATCATTCCTAACCATGCGAATAAAATATTAAAAAATCCTAATCCTAAATAAATTGGTGTAACAACCCATAAATAATCATACCAATGTTTTTTATTACGCATTCATCACACCTCTTTCTTTTAAATCAATTGCCCCAGCTGGACATTCTTTTATACATTTTGCACAACCAACACAACGATTATAATCGATATTTGCAATAATTCCTTTATAGATTGTAATTGCTTGCATTGGGCAAACCTTTACACAGCTTCCACAAGCTACACAATATGAATTCACAACTGCGATATTTTTTGATGCCATCTTTATTCCTCACATTAATTCTTTCTTATAAAATAGTTTGTAATTCATTTACTAATTGCGGCTTTGGCATAAATCCCTGTAATTGTTTAACTACTTTGCCATCTTTAAAAATTAACATAGTAGGAACGGCCATAATACCATAACGTTGTGCAAGATCTGCACTTTCATCAATATCAACTTTAACAATATTAGCTTTTCCTTCTACTTCCCTAGCTACATCTTCTAAAACAGGAGATAACATTTTACATGGTCCACACCAAGTAGCAAAAAAATCAACCATAACAACTCCATTCGCAACAACTGTATCAAATTCATTTTTATTAATTACTTTCATATTCTTTCCTCCATATAATTAATTATTTACTTAATTAAGTTATATCTTAATTATATATATTTTATTACTTAAGTCAACACTTAATTAATAAAAACTTGAAAAAAAGAGTCTTAATAGACCCTTTATCGTTCTTTCACCATTTTTAGACCAATTTCAATCATCCGTATCCCACTATCATAATATTCAGAAGAAAAATCATATACTCCATCTTCTGATAATACTCCACGTGGTAAATCATCTGGAATCAGATGCATTTCTTCATCTTGTAAATCTTGATTTCTTTGATTACTATAATAGTAATACTCAATGAGTTGTTTATATTCATCAAAATGCTCACTTATATAAGTTAAAACCTCATTTAATTCTTTTAGCTTTTGCTCGTGTTCATTCATGATATTTTCTAATTTTGTAATATGTTCGTATGTTTTCATATAGTACCTCCATGACTCTATAGATGATATACTACTTTATAATCACAACATCAATTTCTACAATATTTTTTCAAGTTTTGATATTCTCAAAATATCTTGGAATACACGTTTTTCCTCTGCTCATTCAAATGTGAGCATATTATATTCATTTCTTCTCTTATTTCAAAAAAATTCTATATTAGCATTTATTTGATTGTCTACAACAAATTTAGATCCATGTAATATTTAAAAATAATGTACTTTGAATATCTAAGATATTATTGATTTTAATTTTTGTTTTATCTTCAAAAATAATTTCATGATTTATATCATCAATTTCTTTTAGATATCCCTCATAAACTTGATAAGATCCTCCCTTTTTATAAAGATCTTGTACGAAATATGTAACTTTAACAGGTACTCTTTGTTTTTTATTTTCTAAAATCAGTACCAACTTCTTATTTAAGATTTCCTTTGTATCCTCATCTAATTGGATTTTTTCTTCGGTTAATCGCGCAGTTTCACAAATTGCTTCATGATGCCCTGTCAATGCTGCAAAAGGAGAAAATTGAGCTGCCCTTTGATATTGAGTCATTGGCTTTCTTTTATGAGAAACATGATGTGGAAACTGTATGATATCTTCATAAGAATCTCTTTTATGCATTATTGATTCCTCCCATTTCTTTGAATCATTTACCATTCTCATTGCCTGTTTTACTATCATCGTCTTACTGTTATGCTCTATGTCCTCCAATCAAACGATTCCGTTCTTTAGTTGTTGCTCCTTCTTCTAAATCTCTTCCTTTTAATACAGCGTTTTTTCCATATTTTCTTTTGATCATTAAAATTGCCTGTTGTTCTTTCTTTTCTCGTTCTAAAAATTTATTTTCTTTTTCTGTTTGCTTTTGAAGTTCTTCATAGTCAGTAAATAAATTCATTTGTTCTACATCCTGTTGTTCTTTTACTTGATTTACAGGAATAACATGATTCATTGAAATATTAATTCTTCTGATTGTTAATTGTTGATTTACAATTTTCTCATACAATAATACAACTGCATCTACCATCTGCTTTGTTGATGATGTATATTTTTTTAAATTTGTAGTACCATGTGCATGCTTAGGTATTTTTCTACCATACGCATCGGTTGTAGTCATTCCATCATATAAAGTAGTTCCATGTTTTATATTTTCTATATCATATCCAATTGTCAAAACAATTTGATTTGTAACAAATCCTTTATCTACTAAATCTAAGGCAAGTCCTTCCATCATTTCCTTAACAACAATTTTAGCTTTTTCAAATGAATAAGAACAATGTAACACTTGACCCGAACCAATACTATTTGATTCAGGTTTATATTGTTTAATATCAGCAATAGTACAGGATTCATATCCCCAAGCATGATCAATTAATAGTTCTGCATTCACACCAAACATTTTATATAATAAATCCTCATTATAATATTCATTTGCTTTTCCTATAGAACATCTTGCGATATCACCCATCGTATATATTCCTTGTTCCTCTAACTTTTTCGCATATCCTTTTCCAACTCTCCAAAAATCCGTTAATGGGCGATGTGACCATAAATATTTACGATAAGTCATTTCATTAAGTTGAGCAATTCTTACTCCATTTTGATTTGGCTTACAATGCTTCGCTACGATATCCATCGCAACTTTACACAAGTATAAATTACTTCCAATTCCTGCCGTTGCTGTAATTCCTGTTTCTGTAAATACATCTTGTATCATTTTCTCCGCTAATTGTTCTGCACTCATACCGTATGTTTTTAAGTAAGAAGTGACATCCATAAAAACTTCATCAATGGAATATACATGAATGTCCTCAGGTGCTATATAACGTAAATAAATATTATATATTTGAGAACTGCAAGAAATATAGTGTGCCATTCTAGGAGGAGCTACAATATAATCTAGTGCAAGTTCTTGATGTTGTTTTAACTCTACATCATCATAACTAGCACCTTTTAATTGATGTTTTGGTGCATTCCATCTACGGTTTTGATTAATTTCCTTTACCTTTTGAACAACTTCAAAAAGTCTTGGTCTTCCACTAATTCCATAGGCTTTTAATGATGGAGTGACCGCCAAGCAAATCGTTTTTTCACTGCGTTCTTTATCCGCAACAACAAGATTGGTGGTTAATGGATTTAAACCTCTTTCTTTACATTCAACAGATGCATAGAATGATTTTAAATCAATCGCAACATATGCTCTTTCTTGTTTTTTCATTCCATCTCCACCTCACTCAAAAACTGTGTTCTAATTATATAGTTGTTAAAATAAAATATCAATATACATAAAATCAATTCCTATTTTTTCCTATCTTCATCTAAAAAATCCTGTTGATGTATCAACAGGATAATATTTTTCTTTTTTGAATTTCTTTTATAACTAATAAAATGATAAATTTATCTATATAATCCGTAACAACTTGTACAAGAAAACTACTCATTACTAAGCTTATTCCCATATGATGAAGGATCGTTATCATATACATAGAACCAGAAGAAGTAAATCCTTTAAACACAAACACTGTAATTATAGCACCTACCATAGATGCAGGAACAGAAATCAAAAAAGTACTAAGAAAAATATGTCCTTTTTCAAAAAAATGAAATTTATTAACATACGCACAAATTCCTGCAAGACAAACTTGTACAGGAATATAATAGAAAGAGTACATATCAAATGTAATTCCATTCACAATACCACTCATAACACCTGTAAAAATTCCATATTTCATACCAAAGAAGGTACTTATGAAAAGTGTCCCTATTGAGTCTAAATAAATAGGTAATCGCAACTGAACGGCAATCAATGCTCCTACAATATTTAACATAACACCAAAAGCGACAATACATTGTCGATAAATCATAGATCTACTTTTCATATTCATTCTCCTATCTTTCGATTCTTAGTTTTTTATTCTGGGAAGTATTTCGAACCAGTCCAAAAGTTTCCTTTTGATTTTTATGAACATTTTTTAATCTTATTCAATTTTATTTTTCAACCATAATTTGTTTTAATATAGCTGTTGAATCTTCTTTTTTTATATCTAATACACGTTCTAAGAAAAACTGCATAAATGCAAATGCATTTGTTGATGTAAGAATATAACTATTCTTTTCTTTTTTCCAAAAGTCATATGCATCTACAACACTCTGCCCTAAACTAATACCTTGCGTTTCAATTTGTGTATATGCTTGAAATCCATCACACATTTCTCGATCAATAAAATATGCAACCGCTAATGGATCATTAATTACACACCCAATGACCCCTTCTTGTTTCCAATGAAAATCAAAATAAAAACGCGTAATCTTTCTAATAATTTCTCCCATCTTAGGAGATGCATAACACATATATTCTAATATATTCGGTGTTAACACAATTTTTCTTGTAACATCTAATCCAACCATATGTACAAAAACATGCTCAAACACTATTTTTGCTGCATCAGGATCACACCAATAATTATATTCCGCAACAGGAGAACAATTTCCATGACTTTTATATGCTCCACCCATACTTACAATCTCATCAATACCATCTAAACAAGTAGGATATAATTGGATCACCTTAGCAATATTGGTTAATGGACCTAATGCAATAATAGAAACCTTATCATCTGTCTTCTTTGCATCAAATAATGTGCTAGCAATAAATTGAACCGCATTTTCTTTTGGCCTTACAGAAGAAATACAATCATACCAAGATTCTCCTAAACCATCTTCTCCATGCGTATCCATTGCATCTATATATGGTCGAACAAGAGGTTTCTCTTCACCTAAATACACTGGAATATCTAAACGTTTCATCCAATTTAAAACCTTTAATGCATTTTCTGCACCTTTGATTGTAGGAACATTTCCACAAACAATACTAATTCCTAAAATATCTAATTCTGGTGATTGTAATGCAAGCATCAAGGCTAATGTATCATCAATTCCAGGATCACAATCTATAATAACTTTTCTTTTATCCAATTTTATTCAACACCTTTTTCGTATTATTTTCAATCAAGACAACTTTATCATTATATAATCCTTATATAAAAATAGCAACCTCTTATTCTGATGAATATTACTTTCTTCTTTTTATCTTTATTGTTCTATTTTCTTTACATCCATGTCATTAGGAAGCAATATACTTAAAATAATAGATACTACAAATACTACGGCAACACAATTCCCTGCAAAAATATCTTGTACCATTTGTGGGAATATTTTCCAAATATCAATTTCTGTTGCTGAAGTAAAACCTAATCCAACCGCAAGAGACAATGCAACAATCGTAACATTTCGTTGATTAAATCCAGCCTTAGAAATCATTTGAATTCCACTTACCATAATATTTCCAAACATCATAATCGTACATCCACCTAAAACAGATTCTGGAAGACTAGAGAAAAAACTTCCAATTGGAGGAAATAAACCTGCTAAAATCATAAGCATTGCCCCTACTCCAATTGTAAAACGATTGACGATTTTTGTCATGTTGACCAAACCAACATTTTGACTAAATGATGTAATTGGTGGACATCCAAACATTGCAGAAATAACACTAGAAAAGCCATCACATGCTATCGCACCCGTAATTTCTTTTTCTGTAATCTCACGATTCAACCCACTTGATGTTACTGCAGTAGAATCTCCAATTGTTTCCGCTGCTGAAACAAGAAATATAATGGATACCGCAACAATTGCACCAAGATTAAACTCTGGAATAAATGGTAAAAACTTAGGGAATGCAATCCACCCATGTGCAAAAATTTGAGATAAATCCACAACCCCCATAAAACATGCAACTACATATCCTACTATTAATCCAAATAATACAGACAATTGTTTCCAATAAGATTTTGCCAAGATATTAAACACCAAACATGAAAATAATGTAATACATCCTAAAAATAAATTTTGTGCAGAACCAAAGCTTTCACTATATCCTCCACCAAAAGAACGTGTTCCTACTGATAATAATGAAAAACCAATCGCTGTTACTACAGATGCAGCAACTACTGGTGTAACAATTTTTCTCCAATATCTTGCAAGCAACCCAAGACATCCTTCAATCATACCGCCAACTATGATTGCACCTATAGCCGTTGGATAGCCATACATTACACCAACATAAGATAAAATAGTTACAAACGTAAAACTAACTCCCATAACAATTGGAAGTTTAGCTCCTACTTTCCATACTGGATATAACTGAATTAATGTTGCAATCCCTGCAACAAACATTGCATTCTGTAACAACTCTGCAATCTGTGCTTGTTCTAATCCACTTGCCGCACCAATCAATGTAATCGGTGCAAGATTAGCTACAAACATTGCCAAAATGTGCTGTAATCCAAAAGGCAATGCTTTTGTAACAGGAACCTTTCCATCTAATTTGTACAAATTACTAATTTCCGTTTTTTTCATAAACTCTCCTCTTTATTCTTTACCTTAAAACTATATAGTATAGCTAGAAAGATGTCCATACTTTATGTATATATTTTTATTTTTTATAATGATATTTATTTACATAAAAAATACAGTCTATAAAATTTTTTCTAGACTGTATTGAACATTTTATATAATTAAAACTATGTTTTTATTTTTTAACATGCGATTAATATTATATTGCTAAAGAAATAAAATAGCTTATACTTCTATATTTTTAATTTCTTCCTTGTGAAAAATACTATAAATTATTTTGATAAAAAGGATTAAATCCAGATTTTTTTTCAGTAACTAAGTTTTCATTAAAATCAGGATTTAAAGATAAAGTTTCGAAATCTTCATCATCAAACATAAAAATTTGAAAATCATCTTTACTTATAAATTTATACATTTTATTGATTATTTGCCCAATCGCTTTTGCATTAGTACCGTCGAATGGTTTTGAAATATGATCTACTACTAAAAAAGGAATTATTGGATACTTATTTTCATTTATAAGCATATGCAAAAATCCTAAATATCCACATAGCTGAATTAAAGTGTGTCTTGCTAAACTGCCTGTATAATAATTGATTTTATTACTTGATATATTTCTTTTTTCATTCATTACGGGTTGTAAAATATTTCCTTTCTTTAAATACTGAATTTTAAAACCATCCTTTGATATATCATCACTCACTATTGATGAAATACTACCAGCGGATTTATACAAATCAGTAATAAAATCTGATAAGTTATTAATTTTTTTATAATCATCTTGATTTTGAAGTTGTTTTATTTCTTTTTTGATTGTTTTTATTTCTAATTTAACCTTGTTAATTTGCTTTCTGTTATCAGAAATATTATCATTTAAATAATTTTCTATTAATGCAATATATTTACTTTTTTCATCTAGAGAATAGCATTTAAATCTATTTTCATTTCTTTTTATCTCATTTCTTATTTCTCTTTTTTGATTTTTTAATTCCTTAACTGTATTATCCCTTAATGTATAATTACTAAATGAAATAGTATTATCAAGACTATTTAGTAAATTTTCTAGCGGCTTAATTAAATAATCAAGATCTTTGCTTTCTTTTAACAAACAATCAAGACTTTTCAACAATAATTTTCTATTATTGTTTTCTCTCTCTATTTGTTTAATATCATGATTTCTATTTTCAAAAATTTTAATTTGTTCAGAAATATTACAATACATTACTTCTAAGTCAGAAATATTTTTATCATTATTTATATTATTAGAAATTTCATCCATATTTTTTATTTTTTCCAATTCTGATCTTATTTTATTCGCATTATCTCCTTTATAACAAATTGTCAATCCTATTTTTTCTAAATTTTCGTTTACTTTTGAACAAACATAATCATACTTAATATTTGAATATTCTAGATTTTCTAATTTATCTTGTAATTCTTCTAATTTATTTTGCAATTTAAATATTTGTTCTAAATTATCATTAAAAATATAATTCAACAAGGGTGTTAATTTTATCGAATATTTAATATCTCTACACTTATCAAAAAAATCATGAATTATTCCCTGATTCTTTTCTCCTAAAAAATTAAATAATGTAAATGTTCTATATGTTAATTCTTCATCAACAAATTTACGCAAATCTTCAAGACTATCACTGTTTTTCATAAAAATAATATTAAGCCTGTTGACATATTCGTTTAGATTAATCGCCTCAATATCTTGTTCATAGTCATAATTTAAATAATTTACTTTTGGATTTAAAGTACGTGTTAATCTATATATTATATTGTCAACTTGAACTTCTATAGATGCTTGCTGTAAACTATCATTAAACCATGGTTTTTTAGAAATATCATCTGAACTTCCAAACATATAGTCTAAAAAATTGTAAAACTCAGTTTTTCCCGAATTATTCTTTCCTTTAAAATAATTAATTCCTTCTTTGAATGTATATGTATATGTATTTCCCTCTTTACTAAATAAAGTTAAATTTTTTATCTTAAACATTCGCAAGCACCTCTTTCATAAATTGTTTATCTGATATCTTCTTACTTGATTCAATAGCTTTTTTTATAAAATTTGATTCTTCACAATAATTTAATTTCGAAATAAATAAAGAATCACTATTCATAGATAATGACAATATTGTATCCTCTATTTGAATTTTATTTGTCTTAATTAATAAATGAACAGATTTTATTATATAATTCACATTAACACAAAAATCTTCATATTCTCCAGTTAGTAATGAAATAGCTTTATTAACAACATTTTTTTTATTATTGGATTTATATACAGTTTTATAAAATTTATCTTTCTTTATTATATAAGAAAAAACTATAGTTTTAGTTAATGACAGACTATTATGATTTTTCAATATATTCAAAATAATATCTACATATATACCTAATTGAATTACTTCAGCTTCTTTTTTACAACTAATCATCATCTTCATCCTTCCATGAAATCTGTTGCTCAATTTTTTCTTTTGTCAAGTATATCTCTGATCCAAATTTTATTTGTTTATTACATGCATATGAATTAAGTTTTCTTTTTGTTTCAATCAATCTATTATAGGGATTATCTTCATTTCTTTGCATTAAATCAAATTTTGCTTCATTAAAATTTTCATAAGCTTCAGTCTCCAAGTCATCTATTGTACATGTTTTATTAATTTCTAATAAGCCCATCCTATAATGACTATAATATAATTCATAAATCAAATGATTTTTTATTAAATCTGAAGAAAGATTACACGCAACTAATTGTCTATATTCTCGAGTTTTACATATATCTGAATTTTCTAAATCGATTTTACAATTCTTTTTGAATTCTGAATAATGTGAACATATATGATTGTCTGTTATCCGATTACAAATATCTTCTGAATATGCCATAAATTCTTTGTATGTCAGTTTATAAGGATGACCTTTATTAGCACTTTCTATAATATGATATGTGATATGTTGTAACATTTCTTTAATTCTACTAATATATATATAATTCGATACTCCACACTTTTTAAATAAAACTTTACAAGTTTTACATAATTTTAAATCTATGTTATCAATAACCTCATATATATATTTATCTTTTATTGATTTACATACTTCATAAAACTTATCCTGATTATCATAAATTTTATTTTTTACTCGTTTAAAAACTGACTTTGAATTATTAGTTGTAGTATTCATAACTTCCTTATATAAAGACTCTATATCTGAATTAAGTATTTTTAATACCACATCATCATTTTCATATTTAGCATCAGTTACTAACTTATATTTTGATATATTATCCGTTGAATATTCTAGAAGAAACCAATTTAATATTATTTTTTTTGCCACACTATTACTTACTTTAGTTCTTTTTACTTGTATTGCCACTTTTTCTCTTTCACTTTTTTTTAGCGTTCTAAATTTATCCTCATTTTCATCAATTATTTCATTTTCTAATTTTTTTGTTGCAACATCGTCAATTGTTTCAAATTCCACAACCATATTTTCATTCATTGATATTACTTCACAAACAAATACTTTTATTTGATATGCAAATCCACCTAAACTATATAATCCGGACTTATTTTGTTGAATGCCATCACACATTAGAAATCACCTACTTTTTCAATAATAAATATATTAATTAGAATAATTTCTTAAACTTCTATAAATTTCCTCAGAAAAAATTCCTAATACTTTATGTTTAATTTCATCATTACTCAATAATAAACTAAAGAAATCTTGATTTTGTTCTAAACCTTCAATCAAAGCATTATCAACATTGTCGTAATAAGCAAATTCAAAATCTTTTTCTGTATTATTTTTTGCTGAGGTTTTAAGATATTCTGATTTCATCATAATATCTTTAATCTGTAACATAGATTTAACCGCTACATCATTATCATAATTTTTACCTGCGATACTATTAATTTCTGCAATAATCTCTGATAAACGTTCTTCTTTATCAGGAGATAAAATAAAATTATCCGCAGTCGGTAATTTTGTAATTGGATCAGATTTCATATTACTTTTCTTATGATCTGATTTTTGTTTTTGAACAAACTTAGAAGCATTAATTTTACCATCTAAATTAAATCCTCCACCTGGATGAACAATATTAATATAAGCAAGTAAAAAACTAATAAAATTATATTTTTTATGAATTTCAATATCTTCAAAGCATGTTGCCTGTAATAAAAATTCATAGAATCTAGCAAACTTGCGTAACAACATTATAAATTCTCTTGCTTCTTCTATATTCAGTTGTTCAATCTGTTTCTTTGCTTTTTGGAACAAGAAAGTTAATTTCTGTTTTTCTTTTGTAGTTTGTTTGTCTTTATAAATCAATTCATTCGCATCATCAACATCCATGGAATCTAAGATAAAGTATCCGTCAATCTTAGCGTCTAAATCATATATTGCTGTAGGTGTTACTGAATTCGATAATAACGTCGTTGTATAATATTTTGCAAATGCTTGTTCAATATCTTCATATTCATTTTTAAAATCTAAAACAAATGTCTTTTTATCATATGGAGGACAAATTCTATTCAACCGCGATAATGTTTGAACTGCATTAACACCATTTAATTTTTTCATGATATACATAGCACATAATTTCGGTTGATCAAATCCTGTCTGATATTTATTTGCAACTAATAATACTTGATAATCATCTTTATTAAACTCATTTGGTAGTTTTTCTTCTGCAAATCCATTCATACCGACTTCTGTATAATCTGTATCATCATTTTTTAGTTTCACTTTTCCAGAAAATGCGACTAAGGCTTGAATATCATTATAACCTTTACGATTAATATACTCTTCAAAAGCTTGCCTATATTTCACCGCAGCTTCTCTTGAAGCTGTAATAACCATAGCTTTTGCCTTTCCACCTAACTCTTGCATAACACAATTTCTAAAATGTTCAACAATAATTTCAATACGCTGAGAAATATTTGTATCATGTAATTCTACAAATCGTGCAATTTGTCGTTTTGCACTATTTGTTTTACACCGTGGATCTTCTTGTATTTCTTTATTAATCTGATAATACGTTTTATATGTTGTGTAGTTTTGAAGTACATCTAAAATAAATCCTTCTTCAATTGCTTGCTTCATAGAATAAATATGAAATGCTTCTCTTTGTCCTTTTGTATTCAATCGACCAAACAATTGCAACGTAGTTGCTTTTGGTGTAGCAGTAAAAGCAAACATAGATACATTACTCTGTTTTCCATTCTTTACAATTTCATTTGTAATCATATCTTCTGTAGTTTGTTCTTCTACCGAAGCTTCTCCAGAACCAAGTGTCATCGTTACTGCTGCCATATTCTTCCCTGATGTTGACGAATGTGCTTCATCAATAATTACTGCAAATTTTTTATCTTTTAAATTTTTTACTTCATCAACAATATATGGGAACTTCTGAATCGTAGTTGCGATGATCTTTGTATTTCCTTTTAACGCTCTTGCAAGATCTGCAGATGTACATTTATCATCCATCACTTGAATCAATCCTGATTTGTGTTCCATTGCCATAACTGCTCCCTGAAGCTGTCTATCAACGACCACACGATCCGTTACAATAATAATATTATCAAAGATAATTTCATTATTAGCATTATGGAAAGATGACAATCGATACGCTAACCAGGCAATTGAATTAGTCTTTCCAGAACCAGCACTATGTTGAATCAAATAGTTCTGAGATGAACCATTCACATATACATCATCCAGTATTTTATGTAATACATCTCTTTGATGAAAGCGAGGGAAGATTAATTTTTCTTTTGCTTTTTTCTTGCCTGTAATTTCATCTTCTTCTTGTTTTGTTTCAATGAACATAAATTTACTGATCAATTCTAATACAGAATCTTTTTGTAATACATCTTCCCACATGTAGGAAACACTATATTTATCTTCATATATCGGATTACCTGCACCAGCTGCAATTCCTACTCCATTTCCCATATTAAATGGTAAGAAGAAAGTAGATTTACCTTCTAGTTTCGTACTCATATATACTTGTTCTAAATCCATTGCGAAGTTAACTAATACTCCAGATTTAAACAAGAACAATCGATTCTTTGGATTTCTTTCACATCGATACTGATAAATCGCATCTTGATAAGATTGTCCTGCATGATTACATTTTAATTCAAAACTCATAATAGCAAGACCATTTAAAAAGATAACTAAATCAATACGTTCTTTGTCACTAGCCCATATCTCTTCTGCAACTGAAAAAATATTATGCTCATATTTAGCTAGCAAATCTTTATTAAACGTGGTAGCAGGCTTTGTATACATCAAATCTAAATGCACATTCGACATTTCAATTCCATGTTTTAAGACATGTAATAAGCTACTGCTTTTCTTATTCATTTCTTGATTTAAGTAATTCACTAAAGTGACTTCCAAATCATTCTTATAAATGCGTCTTAATGTTTCCATTTCATCTGGCTGTGTTGTAGTCAAGAACTCAAACAATAACTCTGTATCCATGGAATACAAACGATCAAAGTCACTATCTTTTCGAACTACATAACCATTATTTTCTTTAAGATAATCAATAATGAAACGTTGATAATCTTTTTCACTTAATATACTATTCATCATTATCACTTCCTTTCCAACTAGATTTCATGATTACTGGACATTTTTCTTATTAGCTCATCTATTTCATACAACTTATTTATATATGCTTGTGCTACTTCATATAAATCAGAAAAAGAACAACCTATATGTGAAGAACATTTAGCCCCATCACCATTCTTAGTATAAACTCTAAAGTAGAAATCATCTTTTTTTAAATCATTAGCATCTTGCAACCCATAGATTGATAAATGTTTCCATCTTAATACATCCAAAGGTTTTCCGTTTTTACTAAGCAATGATATAAAAGAATTTCCACTTATTCTATCGATATCAACATTTATAATGCTTCCATCAAATCCATAATTCTCATGTTGATCTGTATTCATAGGATGAGCTACAGAAAAAGAACGTAACGCTTCAATAAAAGATCTATATTTCGCTAATTTTTTATCCTCTCTTAGCTCTTCTGAAATTTTACTATTTAAATCTTTTCGTACACTCCAAAAGGAATCTTTAATCCAAGTTACACATAAAATAATATAAGTAATATCTTTTCTTGTGAAATTACCATCATTTATAATTTTTAATTCATCATTTAAATCTTGTATGCAGTTTCCAATTTTTTGCAAACAGTCTCTATAATACTCTATTGTTAAATTATTATCGTCATTAATTGTTGAATATATTCTACTTGCTTTTATTTGTCCAGAAATATTATTAATCGTTCTAATCTCATTTAAATTTCTCAGTTCATTTACTTTCAAATCAAACATTATATTGCCTCTTTTTTCCCAGTAACATATTCATAAATCATAGATTTTTTATATTCCTCCAGTTTGGATAATTGTTGTTTTTTTAAATCAATAATAGAATTAATTTGTCCACATCTAGTATCTAAATAATCAACAATTTTATTTTGTTCATCTTTATTTTTACAATAAACAACTTTCATATTACCAAAATTACTACCTGTTAATTGATTAATTGTTGCTGTAATAAACGTTCCCAAATAATATGAAAATAAATTAGAATTTAAAATATAATTAATATATTTAGGCGAATCACACCTAAATATCATCATAAATGCACCAAATGACGCTACAATATCTTCGGAGATAATTGTATTTTTCCCAATTAACTGTCTGCTACCATTTCTAGAACAAATTAAAATATCTCCTTTTTTTACCATTAATTTTTTTTCAATTTTTGAATTAACATATACATTATCATTTAATTCTAATTTACCATTTTGAATGTTAGATGATCGCAAAACTAATGTTCCATTATTTTCATCCACCATATCAATAGGTGAATACGTTAATCCATTTCTATAATTTCCTATATCTTTCATTCTAATTAAATTCCAGTGTTTAGGTATCATTCCTATCCACTCAATCCCACTATCTTTCATTTCTACATCTGTATCTAATCCTTTTGTTACAGCTTCTGTAATAATAGATTTCTTATATTCTTCAAGTTGAGAGATTTGCAATTTAATATCACTAATTAAAGAATCAATTTCAGAACATTTTTCATCCAGAAATTCAGAAATTTTTCTTTGCTGATTTATTCTAGGAAAACAATAAACATGATTTTTAATTTTATTTTGACTTATATTAGGTTGTGTCCCTCCATCACAGTTACTTAAAAAATAGTTTCTACTAGCATTTAGCCAATAATACATAAAATTCAAATGGTTAGTTTTATTAGTTTTTATACAACAACATGCTTGGTTTGAACATGCATTTATACATGAGATTGAAACATTCCCTACAGATGCCCCATACATTGCTAAAACAATAAAATTATTAATATACAATTTTAAAGAAGATGTTTCTTTAAGCGCTTTTTCCGTAATCTTAGATGTTGTATTTGTTATATATTTAGTATTATATAAATCACCACTCTGGATCCAATTAATAGTACCATTTTCATAATACTCTAAATTCCCGCTTATAGGAGTACTGCCACTGCCAATAAGTATTGTTTCATTTTTAAGTTTAGATATTGTCCAATCTATAGGAATTTCACCAATCCATTCAATACCGCTATCTTTCATTTCATGCATCTTATTTTCCTCCAAATAAAGATTGAATACGTTCATTCACTGATTTTTCTAATTCAATAAATTCTTTTTCAATCTCTTCTGAGCTTCTTGGAGCTTCATATTTATAGAAATAACGTGTAAATGGAATTTCTGCACCAGTTTTGATAATTGGTTTTTTCTTACTTAAATCTTCTTCAAAGAATGCTTTCGCATCTGGTACATGAGGTAATACTTCACGTTCCATATAATCATTAATATCTTCTTCGTATTTTACCAACTCAATATCTTTCGTTGATTTATCATAAATAATATTTCCTTTTTTATCTGTTTGGATATCTGCTTCTTTGTCCATTTCAGATAATCCGTCAATAATTTTAGTTATAATTTTCTTTTCTACAGTTTCTTCTAAGATTGAATAAATTACAGGTTCAAAATCTTTAGGGTTCATATATTTTTTATTTGATACATTGTCTTTTAATGTTTTAATAATATAATCATATAATTCTTTATTATCTAAATTTTTCTTTAATATTTTTTCATCTTTTGCAGACAGCTCTTCTTCTGAATTTTCTAATGTATATACTTTTGCTTCATCATAAATTGTGTTTAATGTTCCAGATGATAGCATATTTTCAATGCGTTCTTCAGTAATAGCATAGCTTCTTTGCATTGGCTGCATGACCGTATATTCACGATACATAAATTCTTCATTATTAAAAATCTTACTGTATTCATTTTCTTCGAAACTTGCATATAATTCTGTGATTTTCTTTCTATCTTCAGGAGTTATTTCATTACGTTTACTTCCTAATGATTTTCTTAATTTATGAGAAAAACTCGATGCATCAATTAACTGTACTTTTCCTTTACGTTCTTCTCTTTTATTTTTAGATAAAATCCAAATATAAGTAGCAATACCTGTATTGTAAAACATATCTGTGTTTAATTGAATAATAGCTTCAATATAATCATTTTCTAATAAATATCTACGAATCTGTGATTCTCCTGATGATGTACCACCACTAAATAATGGTGATCCATTTTCAATAATTGCAGCACGTCCCTTTTTCTCATCTAATTTATCCATAGCGGATTGAATAAATAATAACTGCATATCACCAGATCCTGGAGTACCCGCCGGAAATCTTCCTTTATCTCCTTTTAACGCCTCTTCTTTTACTGCTTTTTCTACACCTTCTGCAGCATTTGCTCCACCCCATGCTTGACCAAATGGAGGATTTTCTAAAATAAAACGCATTTTAGTATCTTTAAAACAATCGTCTTTCATCGTATCTTGTAAACGAATATTTTCTGCATCTTGTCCACGAATCAGCATTTCAGCTAAACACATAGCATAAGACTCTGGATTAACCTCTTGAGAAAACAATCGCACATCTGCAGTTGGATTAAACCGATGAATATAGTTACTTGCAGTAGAAAGCATTCCCCCTGTTCCTGCCGCTTGATCTAGAATCGTAATAATCTTTCCATCATCAAAAACATCATCACAACCTTCAGCAAGGACTAATGAAACCATAGTTTTAATAATATCTCTACCTGTATAGTGATCACCTGCTTCTGCATTTTCAGAAAACTTACGAATTAATTCTTCAAAAATATATCCCATTTTCATGTTATCAACTGTTTTAGGATTCAAATCAATTTCAGAAAATGCTTTGATAACACCGAATAATCGATTATGTTGATCCATCTTATCAATCTGTTTATAAAACTCAAGATTATTAATAATATCTTGGATATTTTGTGAGAATCCTTCTAAATAATTTTTAAAATTTGCTGCCAAATGATCAGAATCATTTAATAATTCTTTTAGTGAAAGCTCACTTGTATTATAAAATTGATATCCTGAAATCTTATACATTGCTTTTGCTGGATAATTGGGGTTTGATTTGAATTTATCTGATACCTTTTTCTTTGCATCTTCTAAAGCACATTCAAAACGACGAATAATTGTCATTGGTATAATTACATCTTTATATTTATCACTTTGATAGGGTCCCCGTAACTTATTTGCAATACTCCATATAAAATTAACCTCGCTACTAACATCAATAGGATTATCATCCCACATATAATCAAATTTATTTTCTTTAACTTCTTCTAACATCATACTTCTCCTACTACTTAATCATTCACAATATATATAATTATTGCTTATATATTATATATTATAGATTATTGTATATATTAGAACAATATTTTAGTCTTTAGTTTTATTATTTTATTCCATTAAAGTAAAAAAAAGACTGTAATTTAGGAATTCACCTAAATATTACAGTCTTTTACCCTAATGCTATATCTAGTACCATCATAATCGTAAACCCTATTCCAAAGAAAATAGTACCAGCATTT
>RCNI01000377.1_pt1 | contig 28366 bp, 24 predicted proteins | sample 2041151 | NCBI WGS metagenome assembly RCNI01 (sample SAMN09708214, study PRJNA481090) | feces metagenome | isolation source: feces | place: Antarctica: Albino Rookery | reverse complement strand
AAATATAAAAGATATAAAATCAGCTAATATAGGAAAATTTTATTTTTATGACAAAGATGGGAAGGCTATAATTTCAATAGGACAAAGCATAAAGGCAGGACAAACTATAGGATATATTTCTACAGTTGGAATAAAAACACCTATAAAATCAAAAATAGCTGGAACAATAGAGGATATACTTCTTAAAAATGGAGAAGCAACAGATTACGGAAAAATATTAATAAGAGTAAGACAAATAGCTGATTAAGTTTTGTATTGGAGGAAAAATAATTGAAAAAAATACTTATTGCAAACAGAGGAGAAATAGCTGTAAGAATAATAAGAGCTGCAAAAGAATTAGGCATAAAAACAGTTGCAGTTTATTCAGAAGCAGATAAAGAGAGCTTACATGTAAAATTAGCAGATGAAGCTGTATGTATAGGACCAGCAAGTGTGAGTGAATCATATTTAAAAATACCTAATATTATAGCTGCAGCAGAAATTACAGAAGCAGATGCAATACATCCAGGTTATGGATTTTTAAATAAACTGCTTATGACTATTCATGTAATTTCACAGCCGATAGAGTGGCTTTCATCAAGGTGGCTTCTATTACTGGCTGTATCAGTGGTTGTTACATGGCGAAGTGTTCCGTTTATGGCATTGGTATGTCTGGCAGGAAGAAAAGCGCTACCGGAAAGTTTATATGAAGCAGCGAAGATAGACGGTGCGTCTAAACTTCAGATATTTAGACACATTACCATGCCATTGCTCCTTCCCTTTGTAGGAATTGGTATTACAAGTACTTCTATAGCAGCAATTAATGTGTTTGATGAAATTGTGGCGTTGTCAGGAATGAATGATCTTGGTAAAAACATAGTTATAGAAAGTTATCTTACAACATTTTCTTTCCTTGATTTTGGAAAAGGAAGTGCGATTACGTATCTTGTATTACTTCTGGCTGCAGTTTTTGGTGTGTTTTATTTGAGAACATTAAATCGGGAGGTGCAGTACTAATGAAGAAAAAAACAGGATACTGGATCTTTATGATTCTATTTTTGATCTGTACGATTGGCCCTTTTGTCTGGGCATTTCTTATTTCAATTACACCAGAATATGGAATGTTTGCAAAAACATCAGGATTGTTTCCGACGCAAGTGACATGGGAAAATTATAGAGAATTGCTTTTTAGTGGAAGTAGACAAAGTAGACTATTTTTTACAGGAGTGAAAAATTCATTAAAAGCGGTTGTTGTCACATTAGTAATTGGTATGCCGTCAGCTTTGTTGTCAGCATATGCATTGGCTCGTATGGAATTTAAAGGGAGAAAGGTGATAAAAAATTTACTCTTATTTACAATGGTAATTCCAGTTATGGCAACAATCATACCTATCTACCATATTTTTATGGATTATGGATTACTTGATAATATCTTTTGGCTTAGTGTAATCTATGTGAGTTCACTTCTTCCTGCAGCAGTGTGGCTGATATCAAATTATTTTGCGACCATACCAAAAGAATTGGAAGAAGCAGCGCTTGTTGATGGTTGTGGAACGATGGGGGCATTTTTGAAGATCATACTACCGACATCAGTTCCGGTTATTATATCTTCGATTTTAATTTTATTTTTGAATACATGGAGTCAGTTTCAAATCCCATTAATACTTGCATCTTCAAAGATGACGAAACCGATTGCGGTCATTACATCAGAATTTATGACAAAAGACGCAGTGAAATATGGAATAACTGCAGCAGCTGGAATCTGTGCTGTTATACCTCCAATTATATTAGCACTTTTCCTTAAGAAATTTTTAGTTTCTGGAATGACCGGTGGAGCGGTAAAAGAGTAAAAAAGAACCTGTCAGAGGTTCAACGGCTTAAAAGTCGTATACTGACAGGTTCTTTTTTATATTTTAAAAGATGTTTTATGATGACGATACAAGAAATACAGGTGATTCCTAAAAGTATGGATTTTATATGCATTGTGGAAATACTTACTATGATAAAACATAAGTAGGTGGCAATACTACGATGCAGATGAGGACAAATTACAATGACAAATGAAAATAAAAGATAAAATATGGCAAGAAGAAGTGCAGGATACAGATTTGGGTAAAGCCCTAAGAGGCAGCCGAAAGATACGGCGATGGCTTTTCCGCCATTGACTAGATTAAAAGCTGGAAAAGCATGTCCAAGCACAGGAGCGGCTAAGATAACTCCAAAAAGTAGAGAATGTGTATCCAAGTATCTAGATGCAAGATATACAGGAACAAATCCTTTTAAAAGTTCCAAAATGATGGAAATGAATCCGATTTTCCAGCCGGCATATTTAAATGCATTAAAGGCCCCCGGATTTTGATCATCACTTTTGGAGGTTATATCAATATTACAAAAGCATTTCGGAATCAAATCAGCATATAGTATACTTCCAGACAGATATCCGAAAAGTATAAAACTAATATAGGAAAGTATATTATTCATTTCTAAATCTCCCTGTATTGTGTAAACAGTTTCTTCTTAATAATTTGTAAGTATGAAAAGCTGCGTCTTTTGGTATTTCACGAGTTTGTGCAGAGCGCATTTCATTTTGCCTTTTTATATCATGTAGCAAATCCTGACTTGCTTGAATCTGACTGTAAAATTTTGGCGGTGCAATGGAAAGGCCACGTGAAGTATAAAATTGAAGATTTTTAGTTTCACAGCCTGGAATAGGGCTTGTATGAATGATAGGAATCCCCTTTACCGCCGCTTCTGTGGTGGTGAGTCCACCTGGTTTTGTAAATAGAACGTCACTGGCATCCATATAGGAAGCGATGTGCTCTGTATAACCAAGAAGTTTTATATTTGAAAATCGTCCAAATTCTTTCTTTAATATATTATATAGTTTCTTATTGTTCCCGCATATGACAATAATATATTCATTCTTTTGAATCCTTCTGAGGAGTTCAGCTACAAAAAACTGTATTTTTCCAAAGCCCATACTTCCACTCATAATTAGATAAACATGGCAATGTTCAGGAATTCCGCATATTTTTTTTGCGGATTCTTTCATACGGGGCTGAGAGAATACCTGGCGGACTGGTATGCCATAAGGCTTCAGTTTGTGTTCGGAAATACCTTTTTTGACAAATTCATCTTTCAGATCTTTGTGCGGAATCACATAATAATCACAATTTGTTTCTTCCCAGAAAGGAATACAAGTATAGTCGGTGGCCACCGCGATCACCTTCTGATCGAGCATATTTTTTGCTTTCATGTAAGTTAGCGTTTCAGCGGGAAAAAGATGAGTAGTTGCAATTACATCATAATGTCGTTCATCAATATATTTTTTTAAACGTTTAGACAATAGTGCATTGGCATAATATACAGGTGATTTCCTTTTAGAAGAACTTATTTTGTCTCCAAGCCGATATAGAAAATAGAAAAAGCGAGGTGCATGTTTTACAATGGAAACATAACTTCCGCCTACAATTTTGGAAGTGCGTTTACCTTTCAAAAGCATCATATCAAGAAGTTCCGCCTCGTCGCCGTGTAGACGGATACATTCTACAAGTGCTTTGGCAGCAGAATTGTGTCCTTCACCTGTATTACAAGATAAAATTAATACTTTCATAGAACTCCTTTTTGATAAATTTGTACAAATCAATTGTAAGATAACAGTTAAATTTTAACAGACTAGGTCTTGTTTGGCAAGGTATGAAAATTATATGTTAACAATGAGATAGTGCAAAATAACTAAAAATAAGCGAAAAGACTTGACAAAATTGTGTAAATCGTATATAAATATATATAACATAAAAGAAATCAGGTAAAGAATGGATTACCTGAATATGTAGGTATTAGGAGGAAAGAAGTATGAAAAATGAAAATGTAAGTGTTGAAAACATTTACAAACTCGACGGACGTGTGCCGCTTGGAAAGGCAATTCCTTTTGGGCTTCAGCACATTTTGGCGATGTTTGTTGCAAACATTGCTCCGATCATTATTGTTGCGGGAGCATCAGGATTGACAGGTAAGGAATTAGCAATGTTACTTCAAAACTGTATGTTTGTAGCTGGAATAGGGACCTTGATTCAGTTATATCCGGTGTGGAAGATAGGTGCAAGACTTCCAATTGTTATGGGTGTAAGTTTTACTTTTGTTTCTATTTTATGTTTTGTTGGTAGCAGTTTTGGATACAATGCTGTAATTGGAGCGGTTATTGTAGGTGGTATTGTAGAAGGTACATTGGGGATTTTTGCAAAATATTGGAGAAAAATTATCTCTCCAGTTGTTGCAGCCTGTGTTGTAACAACAATTGGATTTTCGCTTTTGAATGTAGGAGCCAATTCATTTGGAGGAGGATTTGGAGCAGAAGATTTTGGAAGTGCCAAGAATCTATTAGTTGGTACGTTTACTTTAGTCTGTTGTTTACTCTTTAATGTTTTCGCAAAGTCTTTCTGGAAACAACTCTCTGTTTTATTTGGATTGGTTATGGGATACATACTTGCTATATTTATGGGAATGGTAGACTTTTCAGGCCTTTTGGATTCAGGAATCGTTTCGTTGCCAAAATTTATGCCATTTATGCCTGAGTTTAATATCAGTGCAATTTTAGCAACCGTGGTTATTTTCCTTGTTTCTGCAACAGAAACAATTGGAGATACCTCTGCAATGGTAGTCTCAGGACTTGACAGAGATATCACAGAGAAAGAGATTTCAGGTTCTCTGGCATGTGATGGATATATGAGTTCTGTATCTGCATTGTTTGGATGTATGCCAATTACATCTTTCAGCCAAAATGTAGGGCTGATCGCCATGACAAAAGTAGTAAATCGTTTTACGATTATGACAGGTGCTGTATGTATGTTACTTTGTGGATTATTTCCACCGTTGGGAGCTTTCTTCTCAACACTTCCAGAAAGTGTACTTGGTGGATGTACGATCATGATGTTTGGTTCTATTGTTGTATCGGGAATTCAGATGATGATTCGTTGTAAACTTGATCAGAGAAATACAACAATTATTGCTCTTTCATTGGGTATAGGTATTGGATTCACACAGGTACCTGCAATTTTCGGTATTTTCCCACAGATCGTTCAGGAAGTGCTTGCAACAAACTGTGTTGCAGTTGTATTTATTATCGCAGTTTTATTGAATCTGCTTCTTCCAAAGAATATGGAAGTTGAAAAAGTAAAGGCTAAAGAATCATAACGACAAGAAAAAAATCCCACATTTACTAGAAAAGTAAATGTGGGATTTTTTGGGGATTTATTGGAAATCGATGATATCGATCCATTTCATGAGAAATTCTTTTTCTTCTTCAATTCCTTTTGTGAGCTGTACAGCTGCTACGATAGGAAGCCATTTCTGAACGTACTGTTTTGCAGTATCACTCTTTTTACAGAAGAGATCAAGATATAAATCAGCCATCTTCTGGTTCTTCAAAGCAAATTGAAGGTAAGTGGAAGCGGCTTCGGCACTGGCATTTCCGATTGTAGCATGTGACCAGTCAATGATCGTCATAGTACCATCTTCACCCACAATGATATTGCCAGGATTAAAATCACCATGACAAAGTTTTGTGTGCGTTGGCAGGGCATTTAAACGTGTACATAATTCATATCTTGTTGTTGCGTCAATGCTATCTTTTAGACTATCAATTTTTCTTGCAAATTTATCTTTTTGCAAAGTGAGTCTTGGAGCACTTTTAGTATGCATGGAAAGCTGAAGATCAACAAATTGTTTCATATAATCTTCTTGCTTATTAGGATTTTGTTCCATAAGTTCTTCTAAAGTCTTTCCTTCCACGTAACGAATAGATAAAGCCCACTGATCATTAATTTTACTTACTTCCAGAATTTCAGGAATAGCCAGTCCGCTTTCTTCTACCCTTGCGTGGCAGAGAGCTTCGTTGAAAACATTTGCTTTTCCATGTTCGTTTGTGAATACTTTGATGATTCGATCCGCATCTTTGTAGACTGTTTTGTACGGACGAGTCAAAATTTTGTTTTCCTCAGATAAGTTCATTTTAAATACCTTCCTTTCGTTTATTTTGTTTCCTTTCCATAATAAGCTTTTAAATAAAGTTCTTTCAATTCAGACATTAATGGGTAACGTGGATTTGCACCTGTACACTGATCGTTGAATGCCTGTTCTACCATGTCATCTAATGTCTCAAGGAAATAGTCTTCATCTACATTATAATCCTTTATTGTTGGTTTGATATCAATTTCTTTTTTAAGTTCTTCAAGTTTTGCAAGAAGTTTTTCAAATACTTCTTGATCATTTTTTCCACTTAATCCTACGAAGCGTCCAATTTGAGCATAACGAGCCAATGTGTGTGGGTACTGGTATTGAGGGAATGTTCCCATCTTTGTTGGAACTTCAGCACTGTTATAGCGCATTACATCTGTAAGAATAAGAGCATTTGCAATTCCGTGTGGAATATGGTGGAAAGCTCCAAGTTTGTGTGCCATGGAGTGATTTACACCAAGAAAAGCGTTTGCAAAAGCCATACCTGCCATGCAGGAAGCATTTGCCATGTGGTCTCTTGCTTCTACATCATTTCCATCTTTATATGCACGTGGAAGATAATCAAATACAAGTTTGATAGCCTGTAATGCAAGGCTGTCTGTATAATCAGAAGCCATTACAGATACATATGCTTCAATCGCATGTGTCATAACGTCGATACCAGAAGCACTTGTAAGTCCTTTTGGAGCACTCATCATATTATCAGTGTCAACAATTGCCATGTTTGGCATAAGTTCGTAGTCTGCAAGTGGCCATTTTACACCTGTATCCTGGTCTGTGATGATTGCAAAAGGTGTAACTTCTGATCCTGTACCAGATGATGTAGGAATAGCAACGAAGTAAGCTTTTTTACCCATTTTTGGGAACTGGTAGATACGTTTTCTGATATCCATGAAGTCCATAGACATGTCTTCGAAATCTACATCAGGGTTTTCGTAAAGAACCCACATGATTTTACCGGCATCCATAGCAGAACCACCACCAAGAGCAATGATACAATCAGGTTCAAATGCACGCATAGCTGCGGCACCTGCTCTTGCAGAAGCTAAAGAAGGATCTGGTTCTACGTCAGAGAAACAAGTGTGTACAATACCAAGCTGGTCTAATTTGTCTTCAATACCTTTTGTATAACCGTTTTTATAAAGGAAAGAGTCCGTTACAATGAAACAACGTTTTTTGTTCATTATTGTACCAAGTTCATCTAATGCAACAGGCATACATCCTTTTTTGAAGTAAACTTTTTCAGGTGTTCTCATCCAGAGCATGTTTTCTCTCCTTTCAGCTACTGTTTTAATATTGATAAGATGTTTTACTCCAACGTTTTCAGAAACTGAGTTTCCACCCCATGATCCACATCCGAGTGTAAGAGAAGGTGTAAGTTTAAAGTTGTAAAGATCACCAATACCACCCTGAGAAGAAGGTGTATTGACAAGAATACGACATGTTTTCATAGCATTTGCATGCTTTTCCATTTTTTCTTTTTCAGCAGTATTAATATACAGTGAAGATGTGTGACCATATCCTCCGTCAGCAACAAGCTGTTCTGCTTTTGCAATAGCTTCATCAAATGTTTTTGCACGATACATGGCAAGAACAGGAGAAAGTTTTTCGTGTGCAAATTCCTCGCTGATATCGACAGAATCTACTTCTCCGATTAATATCTTAGTTTCTTCAGGTACACTTACATTTGCCATAGCAGCGATTGTAGAGGCCTTCTGTCCAACAATTTTAGCATTCAATGCACCATTAATTAAAATGGTCTTACGTACTTTTTCAAGTTCGTCACCCTTTAAGAAATAGCATCCGCGATAAGCAAATTCTTTTTTTACCTTGTCATAAACAGAATCAAGAACCGTAACTGACTGTTCAGAAGCACAGATCATACCATTGTCAAAAGTTTTTGAGTGGATGATGGAGTTTACAGCAAGACGGATATCAGCAGTATCATCAATGATAACAGGTGTATTTCCTGCACCTACTCCTAATGCTGGCTTACCAGAAGAGTAAGCAGCTTTTACCATTCCAGGACCACCTGTTGCAAGAATAATATCTGCTTCAGACATAACAATGTTTGTAAGTTCAAGACTTGGTACATCAATCCACCCAATGATACCTTCTGGTGCTCCAGCTTTCACAGCAGCTTCAAGCACAACTTTTGCAGCTGCAATTGTACAGCCTTTTGCACGTGGATGTGGGCTGATGATGATGGCGTTTCTTGTTTTAAGAGCAATCAGAGTTTTAAAAATTGCAGTTGAAGTTGGATTTGTAGTTGGAATAACTGCTGCGATAAGACCAATTGGTTCTGCAATTTTTTTAACACCATATACAGTGTCTTCTTCAATAACACCACATGTTTTTGTATTACGATATGCATTATAAATGTATTCAGCAGCATAATGGTTTTTGATAACTTTATCTTCAACGATTCCCATTCCTGTTTCTTCTACAGCCATTTTCGCAAGAGGAATACGCATCTTGTCGGCTGCAGTGGCAGCTGCTTTAAAAATTTTATCTACTTGTTCTTGAGAATATGTAGCAAAGATTTTTTGAACCTTTTTCATTTCATCTATTTTATTCATTAATGCTTCAGGGCTGTCTACTGTTAAATTCATATTTTTTGGCATTTGAAATCCTCCTAATAAAATAACTTTTTTCGCTAGTTGATAATAGAAACGTTTCATAAAAGTATGTTAAATAAATAACAAACCTTACGAACTATATTATAAGAGATTGATAAAGATTTGTCAATCATTATTTGATAAAAAAATAACAAAGATTTTTTGCGTGAAAAATTAATAGGTAGCATAAATCTTTTTGTTTTTGCAGATACTATTTCCAATCGTGGAAAGTACAGTAAATGGAGGAAACTATGTATGAAAGCAACAGGAATTGTAAGAAGAATCGATGATCTTGGAAGAGTTGTTATACCAAAAGAAATACGTCGGACAATGCGAATAAGAGAAGGAGATCCATTGGAAATTTTTACAGACAGAGAAGGAGAGGTTATCCTAAAAAAATATTCGCCGATTGGAGAAATGGGAAATTTTGCAAAGCAGTACGCGGATAGTCTGTCAGAAACATTATCTTGTACTGTTTGTGTTACGGATACAGATCAGGTGATTGCGGCGTCAGGAAGTGGAAAAAGGGAATTGTTGGAAAAATATATAACAGCGGAACTAGAAAAAGTAGTGCAGGGAAGGGAACAAGTTCTGGCAACTTGTAATGAATCTTCGTGGATAGAGGTTGTTCCAGAAATAAAAATTTTTACAGAGCAAGTGATATGTCCCATTTTGTCTGCTGGTGATGCAATAGGTTCGATTATTTTATTATCAAAAAGCAATAAAGCAATGTTTGGAAATTCGGAAATGAATGTTGCCAGATCAGCAGCCAATTTTTTGGGAAAGCAGATGGAACAATAATAATATGCATGCTTATCAGTGGAAAACAGAAAGTCTGTGTGGATAAGCATGCATATTTTTTGAAAAATGTTCATAGGGTGTAGAAATAAAAAGGGGAGGTATTTATATGGAAAGGAATAAAAGTGTTATTAATGGTTATGTGGAAAAAGTGTTTTGGCTTATTAAATCATTATTATGTGCTTATGTTGTAACCGGAATTTTGCTGGCATTTATTACGTTTCTTCTCTATAAGTGGGAAATTAGTGAAACAAAAATAATGGCAGGGGTGATGGCAGTCTACATATTATCAACATTTGCCGGAGGAATTTTAGTGGGGAAACTGGCAAAACGAAGAAAATTTTTATGGGGGTTTCTGGAAGGATTTTTCTATTTTTGTGTGTTGCTTTTTGTTTCTTATGGAATTTACCATTCACTTCAAAATGGAGGCGTAAATGTATTGACTGTGTTCTTGCTTTGTACAGCAGGAGGAACGATAGGAGGAATGATTTCCTGAAAAAGTGGTATTATAAAAAAACTCTTTCAAAATAAGAAACAGTATGGTATAATGCTATGAAGAATACCATGCGTGAAGCAGGAAGGATAGGAGGAAAGAACATGAAACATATCAAAACATTGAATAAACAGACATTAAACAATACAATGAAAAAAGGTGGATGTGGCGAATGCCAGACATCATGCCAGTCTGCATGTAAGACTTCTTGTACAGTAGGAAATCAGACATGTGAAAACGAAAACAGAAAATAGTACATATCGTATTATTATGTTTGTAAGGCAGCGACTTCGGCCGCTGCCTTACGCTTGTTACAGAAAAAACAATTTTCTGTTATGCTTTAATTTTAAATGAAAGAGAGGGTACCTGTTGTGATACATCAGTACCAAAATAATGGTTATAATATAGTTCTCGATGTGAATAGCGGTTCTGTTCATGTTGTAGACCAGATCGCATATGATGTGATCGCATGTATGGAAGAGATGAATCCTAACCATACAAAAGAGTCTCTTATGGAAAAAGAGACATTGGAATATCTTTGTAATAAATTAAAAGATACATACGACGAAGAAGATTTAAAAGATGTTCTTGAAGCAGTTGCAGAATTAACAGAAGCAGGACAACTGTTTTCAAGAGACATATATGAAGATTATATTGATGTAGTAAAGCAAAGAAAAACTGTTGTCAAAGCTCTTTGCCTTCATATTGCGCATGATTGCAACCTTGCATGTAAGTATTGTTTTGCAGAAGAGGGTGAATATCATGGAAGAAGAGCTCTTATGTCTTACGAAGTAGGTAAAAAAGCACTTGATTTCCTGATTGAAAATTCAGGAAACCGAAGAAATCTGGAAGTAGACTTCTTCGGTGGAGAACCACTTATGAATTGGCAGGTTGTAAAAGACCTGGTAGCCTATGGTCGTGAGCAGGAAAAAATACATGATAAACATTTCCGTTTTACTTTAACGACAAATGGAGTACTTTTAAATGATGAAATTCAGGAATTTGTTAATAAAGAAATGGACAATGTAGTTCTTAGCATGGATGGAAGAAAAGAAGTTCATGATAAAATGCGTCCATTTAGAAATGGAAAAGGAAGTTATGATCTGATTGTTCCAAAATTCCAAAAACTGGCAGACAGTCGTGACCAGGAACGTTACTATATAAGAGGAACATTTACAAGGGACAATCTTGATTTCTCAAATGACATTCTGCATTATGCAGAGCTTGGGTTTAAACAAATTTCTATTGAACCAGTTGTAGGAGATGACACAGATCCATATGCAATCAGAGAATGTGATCTTCCACAGATCATGAGTGAATATGATAAACTGGCTAAGATTATGGTAGATAGAGAACGTGAAGGAAGAGGATTTACATTTTTCCATTTCATGCTTGATCTAGAAGGTGGTCCATGCCTGTCTAAGAGATTATCTGGATGTGGATCAGGTACAGAATATCTGGCTGTTACACCTTGGGGAGATCTTTATCCATGTCATCAGTTTGTTGGTGATGAAAAATTCATTATGGGAAATGTAGATGATGGCATTACAAAGCCTGAGATTGCGGATGAATTCAGAGGATGTAATGTATATACAAAAGATAAATGTAAAAATTGTTTCGCAAAATTCTACTGTAGTGGTGGCTGTATGGCCAACTCCTACAAATTCCATAATACAATTTTTGATTCTTATGATATCAGTTGCGAGATGGAGCGTAAACGTGTAGAATGTGCGATTATGATTAAAGCTGCACTGGCAGATGAAGAAAGGGATGAGGAACATGAAGAAAAATAAAGGGATTTTCAGTCTCATCGCAACAGTTGTTCTGGTTGCTCTTTTAGGTTTTACTACAATTGTCGGATTTGGCCCGACAAATACAGGAGCTGCAAAGAACATCAATCTTGGACTTGATCTTGAAGGTGGAGTCAGTATTACATATCAGGTAAAAGGAGAAACACCTTCTCAAAGTGATATGGATGATACAAGATATAAATTGCAGCGTCGTGTTGAACAATACAGTACAGAAGCTACTGTATATCAGGAAGGAGATAACAGATTAAGTATTGAGATCCCCGGAGTAAAAGATGCGAATAAGATTTTAGATGAATTGGGACAGCCTGGATCTTTGTATTTCATTCAGGAAAAAGGAAGTGACAATACTTCAAATTACACTATAAATCCTGAAGGAAAATATGAACTTGTTAAAACAATTGATGAGTTAAAAGCAGACGGATCCGTTGTACTGGCAGGTACAGACGTGAAAAACGCTCAGGCAGGAGCGTTTGAAGATAGCATGAAAAATAAACAATACGCAGTTTCATTAACTCTTACGAAAAAGGGCGCAGAAAAATTTGCGGTTGCTACAAAAAAAGCGGCAGGAAAAGAAACAATTGCTATCTATTATGATGGAGAATTGATCAGTGTTCCTGCTGTAAACAGTGAGATTACAGACGGTGAAGCACAGATTACAGGTATGGAAGATTTTGAAGCGGCAGAAAGGCTTGCTTCTACAATCCGTATTGGTGGTTTAAGTGTAGAACTTGAAGAACTCCGTTCGAATGTTGTAGGTGCACAGCTTGGACAACAGGCTATTTCAACTAGTTTAAAAGCAGGTGCGATTGGACTTGCAATTATTTTTGTTTTCATGTGTGTGGTATATCTTCTTCCAGGTTTTGTGGCAAGTATTGCACTTGTTATTTATACAGGAATCATTCTTGTTCTGTTAAACGCATTTGATGTTACTTTAACATTACCTGGTATTGCAGGTATTATTCTGGGTATCGGTATGGCTGTAGATGCTAATGTTATTATCTTTGCCAGAGTACGTGAAGAATTAACGGCTGGAAAGAATGTAAGATCTGCTTTGATAACAGGATTTGACAAAGCAAAATCAGCAATTCTTGATGGAAATATTACAACACTTATTGCAGCAGCAGTCCTTTGGTTGAAGGGAAGCGGAACTGTAAAAGGATTTGCGCAGACATTGGCACTTGGTATTATCGTGTCTATGTTTACAGCACTTGTAGTGACCCGTATCATTGTGTTTGCATTGTATGCTGTAGGTGTTAAAAATGCAAAATTATATGGACGTGTTAAACAAGAGCCTAAGCCGATTGATTTCCTTGGAAAGAGAAAAATATTCTATGCAATTTCAGCAGTAGTGATCATTGCCGGATTTGTGTTTATGGGAATTAATTCAAGTCAGGGAAAAGGAATTTTAAATTACAGTTTGGAATTTAAAGGCGGTACAGCTACAAATGTAACATTTGATAAAGAGTATGCGCTTGCTGAAATTGACGAAGACATCGTGCCTGTTATTGAAAAGATTACAGGAGATAAAAACGTTCAGGTTCAGAAAGTAGAAGGAACAAATCAGGTTATATTTAAAACACAAGTACTTGATCTTGCACAGCGTGAAGCGTTTAATAATGCGATGAGTGAAAAATTCAATGTAAACACAAATGACATTGCAACAGAAAATATTAGCTCTACTGTAAGTTCAGAAATGCGTCAGGATGCAATGATCGCAGTAATTATTGCAACGGTTTGTATGTTACTTTATATCTGGCTTCGTTTTAAAGATATTCGATTTGCGACTAGCGCTGTTGTAGCTCTCCTTCATGATGTCTTGGTTGTGTTAACATTTTATGTAATTGCAAGAGTTTCAGTAGGTAACACATTTATTGCGTGTATGCTTACGATTGTAGGTTATTCGATTAATGCTACAATTGTTATTTTTGACCGTATTCGTGAAGAATTAAAGTTAAAGAAACGTGGCGATGATCTTGCGTTGATTGTAAACAAGAGTATCACACTTACATTAACACGTAGTATTTATACTTCATTGACAACATTTGTTATGGTTGCTGTATTGTATATTATGGGAGTGAGTTCTATAAAAGAATTTGCTCTTCCACTTATGGTTGGTATCATTTGTGGAGCATATTCATCAGTATGTGTAACAGGTGCGTTATGGTATGATATGAAAAAACATTTGAAAAAGCAGTCTAAGTAAGGCGATTATATGAAATAGACAGAACTGCCACACTAGTTTGTGTGGCGGTTTTTTTAAAACAAAAATAAGGGATGGATGTGGTAGGCATTGGTTAATGCTATTTCAAAGAGAGCGGTTTTCTATTGCGACGGAAAAGTAAGAAAAATCAAATCGTGAATAAACCAATATATTAGCCATACTTCTTAAAAAATATTATTATAATAAATAAACAATGAGCTGATAGAAACATTCATATTTTTTTACTATTTGACTATAAAATATAAAGATAAAGGACAAATGTCCTATTAAAAAAAGGACATTTGTGCTACAATGAGCTAATATGATTGAGACAATCAAAAAAGGAGGAAAGTAACAATGAAAAAAAGAGTAATCGCAATGTTACTGGCAGGAGTGATGGCATTATCACTTGTTGCATGCGGTGGTAAAAAAGAAGAGGGAAAGAAAGACACAAAAGTTGAACAGGAGCAGGAAAGTGAAATGAAAGTTGCCATGGTAACTGACTCAGGTGATATCACAGATCAGAGTTTCAACCAGACAACATATGAGGCTGCAAAAGCATGGGCAGAAGAAAATGATGTAGATTTCACATACTACAAACCAGAAAATGATTCTGATGAAGCAAGAGCAGCAAGTATTGATCAGGCAGTAGCTGATAATGCAACTGTAGTTATTTTACCAGGATTTCTTTTTGCAAAAGCAATTGAGGAGCAGGCACCGGTATATACAGACGTTAAATTTATAGCAATGGATCTTGCAACAGATGCAGAACTTCCAGAAAATGTTTATTGCGCTACTTATGCTGAAGAACTTTCAGGATACATGGCAGGTGTGATGGCAGTAAAATCAGGATATAGACATTTAGGATTTTTAGGTGGTATGCCTGTACCGGCTGTTACACGTTTCGGATATGGATATATTCAGGGAATCAATGATGCTGCAAAAGAACTTGATGTTGTAAAAGATATCAAAGTTGAGTATGTATGTGGTGGACAGTTCTTTGGTGATGCTGATATTACAGCATATATGGATACATGGTATGGCACAAAAGGTGTAGAGGTTGTATTTGCATGTGGTGGAGGTATCTTCACATCAGCAGCAGAGTCAGCAGCTAAGACAGAAAATGGCAAGGTAATTGGTGTTGATATTGACCAGTCTCCAATCATTGATGCGTATAAAGATAAACTTACACTTACATCCGCTACAAAAGGTCTTAAAGTTACAGTTAAGAACTTACTTACGGGAATCAAAGAAGGTAAATGGAGTGACTATGCCGGAAAATCTGAAAACCTTGGTCTTGTATCTGAAAAACCAGATGAAAACTACGTAGAACTTCCAATGGATACAACACAGTGGAGCGAGAACTTTACAAAAGATGACTACGCAGCACTTGTTAAAGATATGTTTGATGGAAAGATTAAAGTTTCTTCTGATATTACAGCAATGCCAAAAGTAGATATACAAGTTGAAGATTACGGTAGTATTAAATAAATTATTGCTTGATAATGGTAAGGCAGCAGGTGTTTAGCCTGCTGCCTTTTAATAATGAATGAAAGAAGATGAATTGGATAAAATTTATCTGGGACAGGATATAAAATAAAATGAGAGGAGAAGTGTAAAGTATGGAAAATTATGCAGTAGAGATGTTAAATATTACAAAGCGTTTCCCAGGTATTATTGCAAACGATAATATCACTTTACAACTTAAAAAAGGTGAGATTCACGCACTTTTAGGAGAAAATGGTGCCGGAAAATCTACACTGATGAGTGTTCTTTTTGGGCTGTATCAGGCAGAAGAGGGAGAAATCCGAAAAGATGGAAAAAAAGTTTCTATCAATAATCCAAATGATGCAAATGAACTTGGAATTGGAATGGTACACCAACATTTTAAATTAGTAGAATGTTTCAGTGTCCTCGACAACATTATTCTGGGCGTGGAAACAACGAAACATGGATTCTTAAAAAAAGCAGAAGCTAGAAAAAAAGTGTTAGAGCTTTCCGAGAAATATGGGTTGGCTGTTGATCCGGACGCTCTGATTGAAGATATTACTGTAGGGATGCAGCAGAGAACAGAAATTTTGAAAATGCTCTACAGAGATAATGAAATTCTGATATTTGATGAACCGACAGCAGTATTGACGCCACAGGAAATTCAGGAACTGATGCAGATTATGAAGAACCTGGCGGCGGAAGGAAAAAGTATCTTATTTATTACACATAAGCTGGCAGAGATCATGCAGGTAGCAGATCGATGCAGTGTTCTTAGAAAAGGAAAATATATTGGAACCGTAGATGTAAAAGATACAACACCGGAAAAACTTTCTGCCATGATGGTCGGACGAGATGTTAACTTTGTTGTAGAAAAAAAACCTGTAGAACTAGGAGAAGTTGTTTTAGATGTTCAGAATATGACAGTTGCGTCCAAACATCATAAAAATAATGCAGTCAATAACGTTTCTCTTCAGGTAAGACGAGGCGAAATTGTATGTATCGCAGGAATTGATGGAAATGGACAGACAGAATTTGTACATGGACTTACAGGACTTGAACCATTGAAAAATGGAACCATAACGATGAACGGAAAAAATATTACACATGAATCCATACGTAAGAGAATCGTTGATGGAATGAGTCATATTCCAGAAGACCGACATAAACATGGATTAGTGCTGGATTATTCGTTGGAAGACAACCTGATTCTTCAAAGATATTTTGAACCAGAGTTCACAAATAAAGCAGGATTTTTAAAACGTGGTGCAATTCGTGCATATGCCAATAGATTGATTGAACAGTATGATGTCCGTTCAGGACAAGGAGCAATCACGAAAGCACGTTCTATGTCTGGTGGTAATCAGCAAAAAGCAATCATTGCCCGTGAAATTGACAAAAATCCAGAACTTCTCATAGCAGTTCAGCCAACTCGTGGACTAGATGTAGGGGCTATAGAGTATATTCACAAGCAGATCGTGGCACAAAGAGATGCAGGAAAAGGTGTTCTTTTAGTCAGTTTGGAATTGGATGAAGTTATGAATGTATCTGACCGAATTTTGGTTATGTATGAAGGAGAAATCGTAGGAGAATTTGATCCTAAGAAAGTTACAGTAGAAGAACTTGGTCTCTATATGGCAGGTTCAAAGAGAAAGGAGGTAAGCACAGGTGAATAAGAATGATAAGAGTAAAAAAAGTATTTTAAGAAATGATGGTTTTCAGACAATAATCGCTTCCTTATTATGTATTGCAATAGGTTTGCTCATTGGATATGTAGTATTGCTTTTTATTAACCCTCATGGTGCGGGCGAAGCAATTGTCGCAATTTTAAAGAACTATTTTTATTACCCTAATGCAGCAGTTACAGCAAAATATTTAGGATCAACATTAGTTAAGGCATCTACACTACTTATGTGTTCTTTATCTGTACTGTTTGCATACAAAGTTGGATTATTTAATATTGGTGTTGCAGGGCAGTATGTAGTGGGAGCAGGGATAAGTCTCTATTGTGCGGTTGCATTAAAACTTCCATGGTATATTTGTTTTGTTGCAGCAGTCCTTATGGCAGCGTTAGTAGGCGGATTGTCAGGTGTTTTAAAAGCATATTTTAATGTAAATGAAGTAATTTCAAGTATTATGCTGAACTGGATTGGACTTTACAGTGTTAATGTTTTACTATCTTCTGTAAAACAGCCAACAGCACCATACACAATTCCGATTGAAAACGTGAATAAAGGAGGACTTCTTCCACATGCAGGTCTTCATAAATTCTTTTCAAATAATCAGTTTGTTACCATTGGGCTGATTCTGGCGGTTATTATGGCTGTAGTAGTCTGGATTCTTCTTGAAAAGACAAAATTTGGTTATGAATTAAAAGCAACAGGTATGAATAAGCATGCTGCTAAATATTGTGGTATGAAAGAAAAAAGAAATATTATTGTTACAATGCTTATTTCAGGTGGACTTGCTGGATTTGGATCAGCTATTTTCTATCTGACAGGAATCGAACAATGGATGGTTCAGTTAACAACAATTCCGACCATGGGATTCAACGGAATTGCGGCAGCATTTTTAGGTGGATTAAATCCAATCGGAGCAATTTTCTCATCTTATTTCATCCAACATATCACAAGTGGTGGAACATATGTCGATAAGACGATGTACTGTGCGCAAACATCAGACCTTATTACAGCATTTATTATTTATCTTTGTGGTTTTGTGCTATTCTTCAAAATCTGGTTTGTAAAGTATCTTGATAAAAAAGAAGAACAAAAACTTCAAAAAGAACAGAAAGGAGGAGAAGCATAATGTTACTATTACTTCAATACACATTAATATTCACTTCTGTTCTTGTACTTGTGGCACTAGGAGGATGTTTTTCAGAGCATAGTGGTGTAATCAATATTGGATTAGAAGGAATTATGGTAACAGGTGCTCTTGGTGGAGCCCTTGCAATGAAATATCTTTCCGGAGATTTGGCGGCACCTCTTGTAATTCTTTTGGTCATATTGGCAAGTGTACTTGCAGGAATGCTTTGTTCCTTACTTCTTGCTGTGGCAGCAATCAAATTTAATGCGGACCAGACTCTCGTCGGCACTGCAATTAACCTTTTAAGTGCAGCAGCAGCGGTTGTTATCGTACGAGCAATCAATACAGCAGAAAATGTAGATAATGTTTCATCTACAGTAGAATATAGAAATGCAAGAAAAGCATTTCTTGCCAATATAGGAGGATTTGAGTTTAACTGGTTTATGCTTATAGCATTTCTAATACTTGTGGCAGCATATGTTGTTCTTTATAAAACAAAATTTGGCTTAAGGCTTTGTGCATGTGGTGAGCATCCCCAGGCAGCGGATTCTGTTGGTATAAATGTATATAAGATGCGTTATGCAGGTGTCATCATTTCAGGAGCACTTGGTGGACTTGGTGGACTTGTATATATTACAGCAGGTGTCAGTGAGTGGAAATTTGAGAATGGTGTATCCGGATTCGGATTTTTAGCTTTGGCAGTTATGATCTTTGGACAGTGGAAACCTGTTAATATCGGATTGGCAGCATTAATGTTCGGTATGTTCCGTGCGTTGTCAAACGTGTATACAGGATTTGATGCACTGGCAGCATTGAATATACCAAGTACAGTTTACAATATGCTTCCATATATTATTTCTCTGTTAGTTCTTGTATTCGTTTCTAAGAAGTCAAGAGCTCCAAAAGCAGAAGGTATTCCTTATGACAAGGGTCAAAGATAGGAGGAGATTGTAGTGAAAAACTATTCTGAAGATGCAAGTAGACAGTATCATATTCAGGTGGCACAAGGGGAAGTAGGACGTTATGTCTTACTTCCAGGTGATCCGAAAAGATGTGCAAAAATTGCACAGTATTTAGAAAATCCTGTACTTGTTGCAGATAATAGAGAATATGTAACATACACAGGGATGCTTGATGGAGTCAAAGTAAGCGTTACATCTACAGGAATCGGTGGTCCATCTGCTTCTATAGCGATGGAAGAATTATATCGTTGTGGTGCAGATACATTTATCCGAATTGGAACATGTGGTGGGATGCAGACGGAAGTAAAAAGTGGTGATGTTGTAGTTGCTACAGGTGCAATCCGTATGGAAGGCACTTCAAAAGAATATGCACCGATCGAGTATCCGGCTGTTGCAGATCTTACAGTTACAAATGCAATTGTAAAAGCAGCAAAGAAAAAAGGCTTTCCTTTCCATACTGGAGTTGTAGAGTGCAAAGATGCATTTTATGGACAGCATGAGCCTGAAACAAAACCGGTTAGTTATGAATTGATGAATAAGTGGGAAGCGTGGATAAGAATGGGGTGTTTGGCTTCAGAAATGGAATCAGCTGCATTGTTTATCGTGGGTGGATATCTTCGTGTAAGAGTCGGTTCTTGTTTCCTTGTTGTTGCAAATCAGGAAAGGGAAAAATTAGGACTTGAGAATCCAGTTGTACATGATACAGATATGGCAATTCAGGTGGCAGTTGATGCAATTCGTGAATTGATCAGAGAAGATAAGGAAAATGATGAAAGAAGAATATAAAAGGAGAATATAAAATGAATACAGAAAAATTATTAAAACATGTGGATCATACACTTTTAACACAGCAGGCTACATGGGAGGAAATTAAAACAATTTGCGATGAAGCGATGGAATACAAAACAGCATCTGTATGCATTCCACCAAGTTATGTAAAACAAGCTGCTGACTATATGCAGGGAAAAATTGCTGTGTGTACAGTCATTGGTTTTCCAAATGGCTACATGACAACAAAGACAAAAGAATTTGAGACGAAAGATGCAATTGAAAATGGTGCGTCAGAAATTGATATGGTTATCAATATAGGATGGCTGAAAGATAAAAAATATGATCTGATTGAAGAAGAAATCCGCACATTAAAAGCAGCGTGTGGAAACAAAATTTTAAAGGTAATTATAGAAACATGTCTTCTTACAGATGAAGAGAAAATCAAAATGTGTGAGATTGTCACAAAAGCAGGTGCAGACTATATTAAGACATCTACAGGTTTCTCAAAAGCAGGTGCAACATTTGCTGATATTGAATTATTTGCGAAACATGTAGGAGAAAATGTAAAGATGAAAGCAGCCGGTGGAATTTCTTCTCTCGCAGATGCTGAAAAGTTCCTTGAACTTGGGGCTGACAGACTCGGCACAAGCCGTATCATTAAACTTGTAAGAAATGAGGATGCACAAGGGTATTAAATCTAAGGAGGCTGAAAAATGGATGAAAAGCTAATAAAACAGCTGATAAATACTGCAATTAAGCAGTTGGATTTTTCCTATGCCCCTTATTCTGGATTTAAAGTCGGAGCGGCTCTTTTGTCAAAAAATGGAGACATTTATACAGGATGTAACATAGAAAATGCTGCATATACCCCATCGAACTGTGCGGAGCGGACTGCATTTTTTAAGGCAGTCAGTGAAGGAAATAAGGATTTTGATGCCATTGCAATTGTAGGTGGAAAAGATGGCATATTGACATCGTATGCTGCACCTTGTGGTGTATGCCGTCAGGTGATGATGGAATTTTGTGATCCAAAGACATTTCAGATTATTCTTGCCACAGAAGCAGAGAAATATGATGTGTTTACATTAGAGGAACTGCTCCCACTTGGATTTGGTAGTAACAATCTGGCATAAAAATGAAGTGAATACAGAGGTGTGAAATGAGACGATATAAAAGAATTTTTACAATTGTACTTGATTCTCTTGGAATTGGAGCAATGCCGGATTCTTTGAAGTTTGGAGATGATGGAGTAGACACATTTGGGCATATACTGGATCAAATGGGAACTCTTGAAATTCCTAATTTAAGGAAATTAGGCTTTTTAAATCTTCATCCGGCTGGAAAAATGGAAGGTGTTGAACATCCAATAGGGCGTTATATGCGCATGGGAGAAGCAAGTAATGGTAAGGATACCATGACGGGACACTGGGAAATGATGGGAATTAAAACAGAAAAACCATTTAAAACATTTACGGAAACAGGTTTTCCAAAAGAACTGATCGAAGAACTTGAAAAGCGCTGTGGGAAAAAAGTTATTGGAAATAAGAGTGCCAGTGGAACAGAAATTATAGAAGAACTTGGCGAAGAAGAAATAAATACAGGAGCCATGATTGTATATACTTCAGCAGATTCGGTTTTACAGATATGTGGCAATGAAGAGACGTTTGATCTTCAGAATTTATATCGGTGTTGTGAGATCGCAAGAGAGATTACATTAAAAGATGAGTGGCGAGTTGGTCGTGTCATTGCAAGACCATATGTAGGAAAGAAAAAAGGCGAATTTAAACGTACAAGTAATCGCCATGATTATGCATTAAAACCTACAGGAGCAACTGCATTGAATGCATTAAAAGATGCAGGATATGATGTGATCGGAGTTGGAAAAATCAATGACATCTTTTGCGGAGAAGGAATTACAGCCACACATCGTTCGACAAGTTCTGTTCATGGTATGGAACAGACGATAGAAATTGCAAAAGAGGACTTTAAAGGACTTTGCTTTGTAAATCTTGTTGATTTTGATGCTCTTTGGGGACATAGAAGAGATGTAGAAGGCTACGCAAAAGAAATTGAAAAATTTGATAAAAATCTGGGTGTGCTCCTTGAAAACTTAAAGGAAGACGATCTTCTTATTCTTACGGCTGACCACGGAAATGACCCGACATATAGTGGAACAGATCACACAAGAGAATACGTTCCATTTATTTCGTATTCTCCACGAATGTTGGAAGGTGGAAACTTGGAAAATGTAGATACGTTTGCAGTGATTGGCGCATCGATTGCTGATAATTTTCAGGTAGATATGCCAGAAGGAACAATTGGTACATCTATTTTAGAAAAACTAGTTTAGAGAAAAACGGGGAAGTGTATAAGTGCAATCGGACGAATTATACGAAAAACTGCCTTTTTTAAAGAAATTAGATAAAAGCAGGGCAGAACAGTTTGTAGATTATTTTAAAACAGCTCCTGATTGGCTGATTGAAAAACTATACGTAGAAGATATGGAAAAAGAGGTTGTATTTGTCAGAGAAAATACACCGGTAGATTATATCTATTTCATCATTAAAGGAAGTATTGAAGCCGTGGATTTCAGATTCCAAGGCGTAATATATGAATTTATGCGATTTGACCGTGTCTATGCCATGGGTGGAATGGAATATATCATGGATAAACCAACGTACGGAACAACACTTAGAACAGTTACAAAATGTAAAGTTGTAAGAATTTCAATGAAGGATTTTTCTAGATGGATGAATCAAGATATTGTTGCACTAAAAAAGGAAGCTCAAAGGGTAGGAGAATATCTTTTTGAAGATGCAAGAAAAGGCAGGGCCTTTCTTTTCTTAAATGGAGAAGAGCGTGTTGCTATGTTGTTTGTGGAACGGTATGAACGCTATGCAAAAAATGGTGTTTTATATATTAAGGGAAGCAGACAACATATATCGAATGCTACCGGACTTTGCGTAAAGACGGTACAAAGAGCAATCAAAAAACTTACAGATGATGGGTTGGTTTCAAAAGATGGAGCAAAATTGTTTGTTACGAGCAAACAGTACTATGAGATGAAAAAAATAGTTGGAAAAGTTGTTGATATATAAGAACAGAAAAGAGGGTGTTAGTATGAACGCGGTGTATGAAAAACTAATAACATGCGTAGAAAGTGTTAAGAAAAAAATTGACTTCAAGCCAGAAGTAGCTTTGATTTTAGGATCTGGACTTGGGGATTATGCAGACGATATAAAAATCGAGCAGACGATAGATTATACAGAAATAAAAGATTTTCCAATATCTACAGTAAAAGGACATAAAGGAAGATTTGTATTTGGATATGTAGGAAATGTACCAGTAGTGATCATGCAGGGTAGAATTCATTTTTACGAAGGATATAAGATGTCAGATGTTGTTCTTCCAACGCGCCTTATGGGCATGTTAGGTGCAAAAAAACTTATTCTTACAAATGCAGCCGGCGGAGTTAACTTTGACTATAAACCAGGTGATTTTATGATGATTCAAGACCATATTACAATGAATATCCCAAGTCCACTGATTGGAGAAAATATGGATGAGCTTGGTGTACGATTCCCAGATATGAGTGAAGTGTACAGTAAACGGATGCAGAATGTGATACAAAATGCAGCTGAAAAACAAAACTTAAAACTGCAAAAAGGTGTGTATATTCAGCTTACAGGCCCATGCTATGAAACACCAGCTGAAGTACGTGCATGTAGAACATTAGGTGGTGATGCAGTTGGCATGAGTACAGCGTGTGAAGCTATAGCAGCATCGCATATGGGTATGGAAGTTTGTGGAATATCTTGCATCACAAATATGGCAGCAGGTATGTCTACTGAAAAACTTAGTCATGCAGAGGTACAGGAAACAGCTGACCGCGTGGCTGATCAGTTTAAAAATCTGATTACAGAGATTATAACAACAATCTAAATCGATTTTTTAAATAGAGCAATGGTTTTTACTATTGCTCTATTTTTTTGTCCTAAAAAATGGGATTCTTGACAGTGTATCAATTACAAATTAAAATAATAAATATTGTATCAGAGGTCGAGGTGATAAAATGGAAAGATGGTTTGTTTCTATGAAAAAGGCAGAATTTGGAGAAATCGCACAAAGATATAATATTTCTCCTATTCTTGCAAGATTGATCAGAAATAGAGACATCATAGAGGATAAGGAAATCAATCTTTATCTAAATGGTACGATCGCAGATCTGTACGACGGAATCCTAATGAAAGATATGGATAAAGCGGTGGAAATTCTGAAAGAGAAGATAATGGAGGGCTCCAAAATAAGAATAATCGGTGATTATGATATAGATGGGGTCAATGCAACATATATCCTGAAAAAAGGGATATCACAGCTTGGAGGAATCGTAGACACAGATATACCGGATCGTATGAAGGATGGCTATGGCTTAAATAAAACATTGATTGACAGAGCATTAGACGAAGGGGTTGACACAATTATTACCTGTGACAATGGAATTGCTGCGGCAGAGGAAATTGCATATGGAAAAAGAAACGGAATGACAATCATAGTTACAGATCATCATGAAATACCATTTGAAGAAACAAAAGAAGGTAAAAGATATATTCTGCCAATGGCAGATGCAGTCGTGGATCCCCATAGAACAGATTGTGATTATCCGTTTAAGGGACTGTGCGGTGCGGCTGTTGCCTATAAATTAGTGGAAACTCTTTTTGAAATTATGCAAAAAGACGTGGATGATGTTGATTTTTTGATGGAAAATGTAGCGATTGCAACAATTGGTGATGTGATGGATCTGACCGGTGAAAATCGTATTTTTGTCAGACAGGGATTACAGATGTTGCGATGCACAAAAAATCAAGGGTTAAAAGCATTGATTGAATGTACAAATATTCCGGCGGAGAATATAAATGCATATCATATTGGATTTGTACTTGGGCCGTGTATCAATGCAAGTGGAAGACTTGATACAGCAAAAAGGGCACTTCAATTACTAGAGGCAACAAGTAGGCAGGAAGCGTTAAAGCTTGCAGAAGAACTAAAAGAATTAAACGATCATAGAAAAGAAATAACAGAACGTGGAGTAGAAGAGGCGGTAGAAAAAATTGAACATTCTACCCTTAAAGAGGATAAGGTACTTGTGTTGTATCTTCCGGATTGTCATGAAAGTGTTGCTGGAATTATTGCAGGAAGAATCAGGGAAAAGTATTCGCGTCCTGTATTTGTGCTAACGAAAGCTGAAAAATGCGTAAAAGGTTCGGGACGCTCTATAGAAGAATATAATATGTTTGAAGAAATGACAAAATGTAAAAACTTATTTATAAAATTTGGCGGTCATAAAATGGCTGCAGGTCTTTCTTTATCAGAAGAAAATATTAAAAAATTTCGTGTGTTGATCAATCAGATGTCTACACTTACGGAAGAAGACCTAATTCCCAAGGTACGTATAGACATGCAACTTCCGCTTGCGTATATTACAGAAGGGCTGATCGAACAGCTGGAACTGCTGGAACCATTTGGAAAAGGTAATGTAAAACCACTGTTTGCGGGAAAAAATTTTAAGGTTTTATATCCCAAAATTGTTGGAAAAAATAAAAATGTGTTGAAATTCTGTGTGAGAGATAAAGAAGGAGTGCAGATGGAGGCGGTTTATTTTGGAGATGCGAAGGCGTGTCTTGATTACATTAAGACGAAAAATGAAATGATGTTTACATATTATCCTTCTATAAATGAATATCTGGGAAAAAGAACTGTACAGATTACAGTTGTGAATTATCAATAATATCCCAAAGTGTTGAAAACCATACATTTTTCGGTGCCTTGACATTGAAAAAGTTTGAAAAAAATCAAAAAAATGATATACTAGAAAATATAAAATTTACAGAAATATGAATTCTGAAGAAAATGAAGGTGGGAAAAGTTATGGCAGGTACAAAAGAATACGAATTATTGAATAAAAATCTTGAAATGATAGATGGACATGCTGTAAAAGCACCGGAAGATTTTCAAAATCCGGAGCAGCTTTACCAAGTTCTGATCGACAGAGTTAAAAAGTACCATCCTTCAGCAGATATTTCATTAATTGAAAAAGCATATAAAGTTGCAAGCGAAGCGCATAAGAATCAAATTAGAAAATCAGGTGAACCATATATTATCCATCCATTGTGGGTTGGTATTATTCTTGCAGATCTTGAGATGGATAAAGAAACCATTGTTTCTGGTATGCTCCATGATGTTGTGGAAGATACAGAAATTACATTAGAAGATATCACAGAAGAGTTTGGCGAAGAGGTTGCGCTTCTTGTAGATGGTGTTACAAAGTTAGGACAGTTATCCTATGCAAAGGACAAACTGGAAGTACAGGCAGAGAATTTAAGAAAAATGTTTCTTGCCATGGCTAAAGACATTCGAGTTATTATCATAAAACTGGCAGACCGTTTGCATAATATGCGTACGCTTGAGTTTATGACAGAGGCAAAACAGAAAGAAAAATCAAAAGAAACTATGGATATCTATGCACCACTTGCACATAGACTTGGTATTTCAAAAATCAAGATAGAACTTGATGATCTTTCGTTAAAATACAATCAGCCAGAAGTTTATTTTAAGCTTGTAGAAGATTTGAACAAGAGAAAAACACAGAGAGAAGAATTTGTTCAGCAGATAGTATCAGAAGTTTCAAAACACATGAAGAATGCTGAAATAGATGCAAAGGTGTACGGTCGTGTAAAACATTTCTTTAGTATCTACAAAAAAATGGTAAATCAAGACAAGACACTTGATCAGGTTTATGATCTTTTTGCTGTACGTATCATTGTAGATTCTGTAAAAGACTGTTATGCAGCGCTCGGTGTGATCCATGAGATGTACACTCCGATTCCTGGAAGATTTAAAGACTATATTGCGATGCCAAAAGCAAATATGTATCAGTCTCTTCATACAACGCTTATGAGTCCTACAGGACAACCATTTGAAATCCAGATCCGAACAGAAGAAATGCATAAGACAGCAGAATATGGTATTGCTGCGCATTGGAAATATAAGGAGAATGGCAACTCGAATAAGAGTGTGAAAGCACAGGAAGAAGAAAAACTTAGTTGGCTGCGTCAGATACTTGAATGGCAGAAAGATATGTCAGATAATCGTGAATTTTTAAGTCTGTTAAAGGGAGACCTGGATCTTTTTTCGGAAGATGTATATTGTTTTACACCAAATGGAGATGTAAAAAATCTTCCGAAAGGGTCTACACCAGTTGATTTTGCATATTCCATCCATAGTGCAGTAGGTAATAAAATGGTTGGTGCCAGAGTCAATGGAAAGCTTGTGAATATAGACTATAAAATACAAAATGGTGACAGAATTGAGATTGTAACTTCTCAAAATTGTAAGGGACCAAGCAGGGACTGGCTGACAATCGTAAAAAGTACGCAGGCGAAGAATAAGATTAATCAGTGGTTTAAAAAAGAATTTAAAGAAGAGAATATTGTTCGTGGTAAGGAAATGATCAACTCTTACTGTAGAGCAAAATCCATTAATCTGATTGATATCATGAAACCAAAATACCAGCAGATCGTACAGACAAAATACGGTTTTCGTGATTGGGAGGCTGTTCTTGCTGCTATTGGACATGGGGGATTAAAAGAAGGTCAGGTAGTGAATCGTCTTGTAGAGGAATATGGCAAGGATCATAAAAAAGAAATTACAGATGAAACAATCCTTGAAAAAATTTCGGAGGCAAGTAATCAGACTGTCCATATTGCGAAATCTAAAAGCGGCATTGTTGTAAAGGGAATTGATGATATGGCTGTTCGTTTTTCAAAATGTTGTAATCCGGTTCCGGGAGATGAAATTGTAGGATTTGTTACAAGAGGAAGAGGACTTACGATTCATAGGACAGATTGTATTAATGTTTTGCATTTATCGGCGACTGAAAGAGAGAGACTTATTACTGCAGAGTGGGAAAGTCCGTCCGAAGCTGGAGGCGGTCAGTATCTTGCAGAACTTAAATTATATGCATATGATAAACCAGGGCTTCTTATGGATATTTCCAAGGTGTTTACAGAAGCGAAGATTGATATGAAGTCTTTGAATGTGCGTACAAGTAAAAAAGGTACGGCGACCTTTGAAATAGGATTTATTGTTCATGGACGCGATGAACTTAATAAAGTCATCGGAAAATTAAGACAGCTTGAAAATGTAATTGATATAGAAAGAACAGCAGGTTAGATATAATGACGATAAAACGATTTTTGACTGGAATGATAGGTACAAACAGTTATCTTATTGTTAATGAAGAAACAAAAGAATGTATTTTGGTCGATCCGGCGGCATATTCAAATGAGATAAAAGAAGCGATTCATAGTGAAGCGTTAAAATTAAAGGCAGTTCTTCTTACGCATGGTCATTTTGATCACATTATG
>RCNI01000376.1_pt1 | contig 28369 bp, 29 predicted proteins | sample 2041151 | NCBI WGS metagenome assembly RCNI01 (sample SAMN09708214, study PRJNA481090) | feces metagenome | isolation source: feces | place: Antarctica: Albino Rookery | reverse complement strand
TAACCATTCTCCTCCTTAATCTATGACTATCATATACTATTTATTGAAAATGGTCATGTTTATTTTGTACTATTTATATTCTAACACCAGCAGTCATTTTTCCTGTTGTTGCATTTTTTCCTGTAGCATAAGCATAAACATATTCGTGATAACCGTTTCCAACGCTATCTTCAACTAACACCCAGTTTGCTTCATTGGTTTCGTGCTTAAAAAGGTCTTTTAAACCTGTGTCTACAAGACCGTCTGCATTGACATTAAAGTCCATACACTGGCCTTCTTTCACCACATCCTGAACGGTTAACGGGCCGAAAGTTCCAAGGGCAGCATACTTTTCGTAAGGCACACGGAAAGCAATAAAGTTAAAGGAATCGGATGTGCCGGTATTTGTAATTACCGGGTCTTTGACAATCGTCATATTTGTTCTTAATTCTGTTGCTGCAGTTTTACCACTTCCATCAGAGTCCCATTTTGTTTCGGTCAGCTCACTTCTTACCTGGCCGACAGTAAACTCATTCATTACTGCGTGGTGGTCTGTAAAGTAAGCTGCTGTTGCTCCGATTGCAAATAAGGTTGCCATTACAATGGCTACTACCATTTTCTTCTTTTTGTTTCCTTTTGTCATTTCTTTTATCCTTTCCAAAATAAAGAAAGAGCAGATTTCTGCTCTTATTAATAATTTATGCGTATTAAAACTATACTGTGAGTTAAAGATCTTACGCCTCTCTTTTAAGTGCTACAAGTATTCCGGACATTAAAATCATAATCATCATATAGATGAAAAAGAATGAATTATCTCCTGTTTTTGGCACAGCAGGAATTAACACATTGCTTAAGTTAAAGTTCTGCACTTCTGCTGTTTCTTTTACCGTAAACTTCTGGTCTTTTACAAGATGATATCCATCAGGAGCTTTCACTTCATGAAGTGTATATTCTCCGACAGGAAGTCTCTCCAGCCTATGGGGTTTATCGGTACTTATCCATTCATCCATGACTTTACCATTTAAATCAAAAATCTGCAGGCTTGCACCGGAAAGTGGTTTCCCTGTATCTTTATCTACTTTGGTAATCTCAACTTTAGTGGTTTCATCTTTCATTTCAACCTTGCTCTTTACTACATCATCATTTATTTCAAATTGTATATCCTCAGATTTTACAAATCCTGCAGGTGCACCTACCTCGTGTAATATGTATTTCCCGTTTGAAAGCCCTTTTATAACATAATCTTCAGATGATGTTGTAAATTCTTCTATAAGGGTTCCATTCTCGTCGAGCAATTGTAACAAAGCTCCTTCTAACGGTTTTCTTTCATTTCCACTTAAAAAATATTTGCTGATGACTGTTGTATGTGGTATTTCATCACAATCTACACTATATTCAAAATTAGCTGTATTTGCCTCTCTGATTTCTGCTTTTACTTCTATAACTTCTTTATTTATAGCATAGCCATTTGGAGCTTTTATCTCTCGTATTTTATATGCTCCCGGTTTAAGGTTTGTTATTGTGCCTTTACCATTTTTATCTGTAGTAATTTTACCATCTACAATTTTTCTACCTGATGTCAGGTCATAATGATAAACTTCATAAATAGCACCGGAAAGCGTTCCATAACCTTGTGGAACAGGTTTCCCTGTTTCATAATCTACTTTATTAATTGTGATAGAAACTGTCTGCAGTTTCTCTATGTCCGTAATGTCTTCAAGGTGACTGTTTATCTGCTGAAGATCAGAATCAAAAGATACCTGCTGAATCCAGACTTTGTCGGTTCTTACATACCCCTTTGGCGCAAGACTTTCTTCAATAACATAAGTTCCATGAAGGCCGACTACACTGCCTTTATCATCTTTGAAAAGTTTATCACTTTTCTCTTTAATCAAGAATTCATCCTTCAACTTTGCTATGCCTGTACTATTTGTTTTTATTGTCCAGATCCGGTATGGTTTTAAATCTTTAATATCTTCTTCAGTCGATATTGGCATACCTGTTTCCGGTACTTTTAGCTCTTTATAATACTTGACTGTGTACTCCGCTCCTTCTAAAGGCACCAAGCTTTCGGACTCTGATTTTTTGATAATCTTAAAATCTGTAAGGTAAAAGTGTGGCACATCTTCATGATGTAATATAGCCGTCTTTCCAGTGATAATATCTACAGGCTCTGTAGGAGTTTTGTTTAATCTAAATCCTTTCGGTGCTTTGGTTTCCTTTGCATAAACACGCATTCCAGCTGGCAGGGTTAAAACGTTAGTTTCTCCGTATTTATCCGTTGTTAGTTTACCAATAATCTTATTTTCGTTAACTTCATATATGGTGTATTCTGCTCCCTCAAGTGAATAGTTTTCAGGACACTCTGCAACCAGATGACTGTCTTTCACTATAGATTTTTTTAATGTTACTTCTCCTTTAAGGGGTATATCTGATACTTTCAAAGTAGATGTCTTTCCTCTGTTAACTGTCAACTTATGCACTGTGGAATCCTTAGCATAACCTTTTGGCGCCTTAAGTTCAAAGACATAATAGGTGCCCTCCTTAAGAGACAATGTGTTACTGATTCCTTTTTCATTTGTAGTTAAGGTTCCTACTCTGCTTGCTCCAGACAAAGCAGGACTTGAATATATTCCGTATTCTGCTCCAGTAAGATTATATTTTTCCTCAAATTTTCCAATAATGCCATCCGGATCATCTGATGTTTTTACAAGATTAGCATATCCGACTGGATTATATCTCCATGCAAGCTGATTTTGTGTTCCATTAACAGGATATGCTATGTAAGCGGTAAAACCTACAGGAACAGACGATAATATCTTTGCTTCATTATATAAAGCCTCAACTTGCTTTCGATTATCATACCCATAACCACCAAAGGCTATAGCTCCGGTTGCAATGGCACATGCTCTTGATAAGGAGTATTTCGTATTATCATTTGCTCCATTCCAGTGTTTATAGCATACATATGCCATTCTCGATCTGATATCCGTATTTCCTAAAGCACTTAAAGTAACTCCTGTTCCGTTAGAAGGATTGAGATGATTGGTCGGATCACAACAGCAGGCATCAAGTAGAGGCTTTTTTCCATCGTCTATCTGACACACCCATGTACCACCGTTAAACTGAGAACCCCCATCACGAATTACAATTCTTCCATTAACAATTGTTCCTGTTGCTGCAAAAGATGTCGTTACATTTCCAAGAACAATCAATACCATCAAAAATATACCAATAATTTTTTTAAATTCTTTTTTTCTTCTCATTTCCCTTTCTCCTTTCAAAAACTAAAAAAAGAGCAGTTCTTCTGCTCTGCATATGCAGGGTCTGTCCCTGCAGTAATATTCTCTTTTCATTTTTCTCACCTTTTTTTGCTTTCTATTGTTTTTTTCATATAAAAAGAGCAGCGGTTAAGCTGCTCTCATTTCTTAGGATTTTTTCTTTAATTTTCTTGGATATTTTCTCTATTCATTATATACTTTAGATAACAAAGGAAACCGCTTTGAGCGAGGCGGTTTAGTCAGAAGTTTTAACTAAAACCGTCAAATGCTTAGTTTGGCGGTTTTCTCTTATTTAGAACTCTTTTTACAAAGAGCAATAATCGCAAGAATTAACATGCCTAACTGACATAAGTCAGATATAGATATGTACATCTTACGCATCACCTCCTCTTTTCAAGGTGATGACTAAACCACCAACGGTTTCCTTACCTTTATTTCATCTATTTTTTTTGAAGATAAAGAATGTACATTTTCTACTTTGACTTCAATTACTTGATACTCAGAATTAATTTTATATACACCTTATCTAAATTGCTTTCGTTATCAATTTCTATAGTCCATTTGTTTATTTGTGGAGAGATTTCTTTAGATTTCTTATTTTGTTCAATTGTTATGTCTGCGGTAACTTTTCTAAAAACCGGAGTTTTAAAATTTTTTCTTTGGGATTGAGATAATTGTTTGATTGATAATAGCTGCTAATAATAGCTAAAATCATCGCAAGAATGCTTAAAAATATAGGGGCCATTATTTAATTTCCACCTTCCTTTATGTAATAAAAGACAGCTACTTTGAACTGTCTTTTCGTTTTTTCTTTAATTTTCAATCCAGCCGTAAACCGCTTCGTGATGAATTACCTCGGTATAGGGAACCTGCTCCTGTAGAACATAATCATCCCAATAATAGTTGCAAAGATATCTGTTATCTCCACACCAAACGTAATAGTCATGTGCATCATCATGTTCATCAAAGTATTTTGTTCCGATTTCTGACTCACAAACATATTTACCAACATATTCCGTTCTATATTTTGTTACAGTTTCATCCCAAGCCAGTTTTACTACGCCCCATACCTTTTCCGGTTTGTTTGGTTTTGGATTAGGTGCAGGCGTTGGAGATGGTTTTGGCTTAACGGAAGATGGTTTTACCGGTTCTTTTTCAGCCGTTTCTATTTTTTCATCTGTTATTGCAATTTTCTTTTTTACTTCAGAAAGCTTATCTTCATATCTAGCTTTGATTGCCTTTTTTTCTTCTTCTGTTTTTGCTCCTGCAAGTTCTTTATCCATTGCATCTTCAAGGTTTTCCTTTTTCTCTTTTACCGGTTCTTCCTTTGTTGCTATCTGCATTTGATACCAGTGCAGATACGGCAAAAGCAAAACCTGCAAGTAACGCAATAAGGAGAACAATAAGAATTACAAGGTTTCTTTTATTTCCTAATAATTTTTCTTTCATTGCTTCTGTCCTTTCTTTACTTCTTTCTATTGTATCTCAAGAACCCGCATTTTTCAATAAATCTCATCACCTTACTTTCAACATAACATTTTCATTCTATCTAAAAAAGACAGTCTGTATAAGACTGCCTTTCTGTTTCCTATTTATTTTCAGTTGTCTTCAGCAACTTTAAACTCATCTGTGTTTTCAAATTTCAAATTTTATAAAAGCTTCTGTCTGATTTCTTTAAAACAGCCGGGTTTTCCTTCTAAAAAACAGAACCTTTAACTATCTTTATATGTAGCTGACTAATGCTTCAACTTCTTTTCTCTTTGGCGCTGCAGGTGCTTCACCTTCTGCATATCCCATAGCTATAAGAGCCGCGATTTTTTGGCCCTCTGGAAGTGTTACAATCTTACTGATTGTTTCTTCATCGAATACTCCAAGAATTACTGTTCCTACGCCATAGTCGTGTGCCGCAAGACAGAAAGTCTGTGTTGCAATTCCTGTATCAAAACTTTCCCATCTGTCTTCTTTTGACGTAGAGTAACTACCATCTCTTTCAAAGCCGGATCGACCGGATACATAAGTTACCAGAACAAGCTGTGGTGCATTTTTTATGGTGTTTGCATTAAAAGTAAATCCTAATACACCTTCATCAGCAATTTTCTGCATAACGTCTTTATTTTCAATTACAATATATCTTGCAATCTGAGTGTTTTTCCATGATGGTGCATAAGATGCTGCAGAAACAATATCATTTATTGTTTCTCTGGAAACCTGCTCATTTTTAAATTTTCTAATGCTTCTTCTTTCTTTAATGCACTTGATTGTTTCCATAACGTAATCTCCTTTCAATCTTCCTATATTATTTTACTATTCGATTACCACACCGTCTTCATCAACCTTCAGTTCATCTGTATCTTCCAGTTTCAGACTTTCTAAAAGTTTCTCTTTGATTTCCTCAAGAACAGCAGGATTTGCTTCTAACCAGTTCTTAACGTTTTCTCGTCCCTGTCCGATTCTGTCTCCGTTATAACTGTACCATGAACCTGCTTTTTCTACAATTTTTGCTTCTACTGCACAGTCAAGTACATCTCCTGCCTTTGAAATACCTTCTCCGTACATAATATCAAATTCTGCCTGTTTGAATGGTGGTGCCACCTTGTTCTTTACAATCTTAACTCTTGTTTTATTACCCAGCATCTGATCACCACTCTTAATGGTTTCTATTCTACGTACATCAAAACGCATGGAAGAATAGAACTTAAGAGCACGACCACCTGTAGTTGTTTCCGGATTACCGAACATTACACCGATTTTTTCACGTAACTGGTTAATAAAGATTACACATGTATTTGTACGGTTAACTGTACCTGCAATTTTTCTAAGTGCCTGTGACATCAGTCTTGCCTGTAATCCAACGTGTGAATCTCCCATCTCTCCCTGAATTTCAGCTTTAGGAACAAGTGCAGCAACGGAGTCAATTACTATAACATCTAATGCTCCGCTTCTTGCAAGCATATCACAGATTTCCAATGCCTGTTCTCCTGTATCCGGCTGTGAAACCAGCAGATCATCCACCTGCACGCCAAGGTTCTTTGCATATACAGGGTCAAGCGCATGTTCCGCATCAATAAATGCTGCCTTGCCTCCGTTCTTCTGTGCCTCTGCTACGATGTGCAGTGTAAGCGTTGTTTTACCTGAAGATTCAGGACCGTATATTTCAATAATTCTTCCCTTTGGTACTCCACCAACACCTGTAGCAAGGTCAAGGCTGATTGAACCGGTAGAAATTGTTTCTATATTCATATGAGCGGAATCATCGCCCAACTTCATAATAGCTCCTTTTCCAAACTGCTTCTGAATCTGCGCCATAGCAGCGTCAAGGGCTTTATCTCTTTCATCAATATTTGTACTCATTTATATCCTCCTAATTAAGAACATTCGTTCTTTATCAATATAATACACGATAGATGATTTTCGGTCAAGTACTTTCTTTACTCTGCGAAGCAAAAAATTGTAAATATTTTCCAGTTAAAATATAACCTTTTTTATCACAAATGTCAACGGTTTTCATCAAGAATTTTATTTACCATATCAAACATATTAAGCATTGCATACCGTCTATTCCAGTTTCGTTCACTATGCCCTGTATTCAGCTCTCTTACTTCTTCCTTTTCGTCAAATCTGCACGCAATAAAAATATTTCCTGCAGGTCGCCTGTCATCTCCATAAGGGCCGGCATATCCAGTCACTGATATGCATATTCTGCTTCCTGTTTTTTTCTGGAGTCCTCTTACCATTTCCAGCGCGGTTTCTTCACTTACCGCTGTATATTTGTTCAGCGTTTCCTCTTTAACAGACAACTCATCCATCTTTGCATTTTCTGTATAGGTGACAATTCCACGATTGAACACTGCTGAAATTCCTGAAACACCGGTAAGTTCAGATGCAAACATTCCTCCAGTACAGGATTCACAGGATGAAATCGTAATATTTCTTTGTAAAAGTTTTCTGCCCACGCATTCCGCAAGAGTTTCATCTTCTGTACTATAAAGGAATTCACCGACTCGTTCTCTGATTTGTTCTATCATTTCATCGACTGCTGCAGATGCTTCCTCTTTTGTGCTTCTTTTTGAGGCGACACGCACAGTACATTCTCCCTCTTTTGCATAAGTTGCTATTGTAGGGTCCGTCTGTGCATCAATTAAATCAAGAAGTTTTGTTTCTAAAAGTGATTCGCCAATACCGAAGAAACGAAGCATTTTATAATAAATTACCGAAGTCTGTTGCTTTTCAAGATATGGTTTCACCTGTTTAAACCACATATTTTTCATTTCTCTTGGCGGTTCCGGCATACAGATAGCCGTTTTACCTTCATAGGATAAAGCAAATCCCGGTGCGGAACCTGCATCATTTTCAAAAACAACTGCTCTTGAAGGTATCATCGCCTGCTTGAAGTTGTTTTCTGTAAGCTTGCGTTTGCGCCTTTTTGCAATCTCCTGAAGACGTAACATACTCGGTTTATGCTCAACAAGTCTGTCATTCATTACTTCGCAAAAAGTCTCTTTTGTTAAATCATCTTCTGTAGGACCTAATCCTCCCGTTGTAATAATCAGATCACAGTCTTTAAAAATATTTTCAATCATTTCACCCAGTCTGCCGGGATTGTCACCTACTGTATAATGATACATAACGTCAAAACCCAGCAGATTAAGCTGCTGGGATAAAAATACAGTATTTGTGTTGGTGATCTGCCCAAATAAAATCTCGGTTCCTACGCTTAAAATTGCAGTTTTCATTTTATTTCCTTTCTCACCATCTTAAATTAAAGAGAAAATACGTTCTTATTTTTCAAAGTATATTCTGCTCCTGAATATACGGTCATAATAAGTGATGCCCATAAGAAAATCTGTGCGGCAATATCAACAGCCTGACCTACTGATGTAGTTGAAACTGCAAGATTTAAAAGAAGTAGCGGAACAGCAATCATCTGAAGAACAGTTTTGATTTTTCCACTCATTCCAGCTGCAATTACAATGCCTTCTGAAGCAGCAACAGTTCTCATACCTGCAATAAGGAATTCTCTTGCAAGAATTACAATAAGCATCCATCCCGGAACGCTTCCGTCTTCAACCATAAGGCAGAATGCAGAATAAACAAGAATCTTATCTGCAAGAGGGTCCATAATTTTTCCGAAGTTTGTTACAAGATTGTGTTTTCTTGCAATTTTTCCGTCAAGCATGTCCGTTAATGATGCAAGGATAAAGATGATGAATGCAGGTAAATAGTAGCCTGTCATATAACATCCTATAAAAAACGGCACAGCAATAATTCTACTGATTGTTAACTTATTTGGTAAATTCATTATTTAGTTACCTCCATTCCAACTAAATCATAATCAAAAGCATCTTTTATTAATACTTTGACAATATCACCCGGCATATGCTTTATTTCTGAAGTAAACAGAACGGCATTGTCTATTCCCGGAGCATCATATCTCGTACGTCCGATATAGCTTCCGTCAAAATCTTCCTCGTCAACCATTACCTCAAAAACCTTACCGATTTTTTCCCTGTTCATTTCCAAAGATATCTCAAGCTGTCTTCTCATAATACCATCCAGACGTTGCTGTTTTGTTTCTTCATCAATCTGATTTTCCATTTCGCCTGCAACTGTATTTTCTTCCTGAGAATAAGCGAACACTCCAAGTCTTGCAAATCTTGTATCTTCAACAAAGTCAAGAAGCGTATCATAATCTTCTTCGGTTTCACCCGGAAAACCGACAATAAGTGTTGTTCTTATATGAATGTCCGGAATTGCTTTCTTTAAACGTTTAAGAGTCTTTTTTACCGTTTCTTCCGTTGATCTTCGATTCATATTTTTTAAAACCGCCGTACTTGCATGCTGGATAGGTATGTCTATATAATTACATATTTTTTCTTCTTCTGCAATAGTTTCAATCAATTCATCTGTAATTCTGTCTTCATAACAGTACATAAGTCTGATCCATTCTATTCCATCTATTTTACATAGTTTTTTCAGAAATTTTGCAAGTCGGAATTCTCCATAAAGATCCTGTCCGTAACAGGTAACATCCTGTGCAATCAGAATAAGCTCCTTACAGCCTGCTGCTGCAAGTTCTTCTGCTTCTTTCAGAATATCTTCTTCTCGCTTGCTTCGGAAATGACCTCTTATCTTTGGAATGATACAATATGCACAGACATTATTACATCCCTCTGCAATTTTAATCGTTGCTGTATACGGGTTCTCTTCCAGTTTCCTCGGAAGTGTTGGCAGAACATTTTCTGTACAGACATTTGTTCTTACGCTACGTACGTCCATCTGATCCAGAATATCCGGAAGATCCTGATACTCATTAACACCAAGGAAGTAATCGACTTCCGGCATTTCATCAAACAGTTCAGCGCCATAACGTTGTGACAGACATCCTGTTACCATTAACTTTTTTCCTTCCGCTTTCAACTCAGCCATTTCAAAAATCTTGTCTATGGATTCCTGTTTTGCATCGTTAATAAATCCACATGTATTAACCATGATTAAATCGGCCTCATTAGGCGAGTTTACAATAATATGTTTTGCATTTTCCAGTACACCGGCCGCAACCTCAGAATCATTGAAATTCTTAGGACAACCCATTGTTTCAATATATACCTTCATTAGCCCTCCACATCTTTTTTCATTTCTTCTAATTCATCTTCTGTAAGCAGTACCTGTCGCGGCCTGCTTCCGTCCTGCGGACCTACAATTCCACGTGCTTCCATCATATCTACAATACGCGCTGCACGATTATATCCTATACGGAAACGTCGTTGAAGCATAGATACAGATGCCTGTCCTGCATGAACTACGCATTCAATTGCATCAGAAAGTAATTCATCACCATCATCATCTTTTGTATCAACAGCATTACCCTTTTCGATGGTCTCCATAACGTCTCCGGAATATTCAACCTCCTGAACCTGTGCTTTTACATGTTCAATTACGCTATGTACTTCCGCATCAGATACAAATGTTCCCTGTACACGAACAGGTTTTCCCATACCGAGAGGATTAAAGAGCATATCTCCTTTTCCTACCAGTTTTTCCGCGCCGGACATATCAAGAATAGTTCTTGAGTCAAATTGGGAAGATACAGCAAAAGCTATTCTGGAAGGGATATTTGCCTTGATTACACCTGTAATAATATCAACAGACGGTCTCTGTGTTGCAACAATCAGATGCATTCCTGCAGCTCTTGCCATCTGGGCAAGTCTGCATATAGATTCTTCAACCTGTGACGGTGCTGCCATCATTAAATCCGCAAGTTCATCTATAATAATGACTATCTGCGGCATGACAAGATCATCATCACTGTTAAGTCTCATTGTATCATTATAGCTTTCGAGATCTCTCACCTGACTATCTGCGAATTTTTTGTATCGATCTGTCATTTCCGCAACAGCCCAGTTAAGTGCTGCTGCCGCCTTTACAGGCTCTGTAACAACAGGAATAAGCAAATGCGGTATTCCGTTATAATTCCCCAGCTCAACAACTTTAGGGTCAATTAAAACAAGTTTAACCTCATCTGGGTTTGCTTTATAAAGAATACTTGTAATAATACTATTAATACATACACTCTTTCCTGAACCTGTAGAACCTGCAATCAGCAGATGTGGCATACCTTTGAGATCAGCAACGATTGCCTTTCCTGCAATATCTTTTCCCACTGCAAAAGTGATTTTTGACTCCGCATTTTTAAATTCTTTAGAATCAATAATCTCCCTAAGCGTTACCATATTGATTTTATCATTTTCAACTTCTATACCGACAGCGGCTTTGCCCGGAATCGGTGCTTCTATACGAATACTCTTTGCCCGCAGATTAAGAGCAATATCGTCAGACAGTCTTACAATACTGCTTACTTTTACTCCGACATTAGGTTGAATTTCATATCTGGTAACTGCAGGACCCTGCGTTACCTGTACAACTCTTGCATCAACATTAAAACTCTTTAATGTTTCTTCAAGGGTTGTAGCTTTCGTTTTTAAGTCAGAGCTGATACTACCCTGATTTGTTGCTTTCGGTTTATTCAGCAGGTTAATAGACGGTTTTTTATATTTTATGGTCTTTTTTTCTGACTGTGCGATTTCATCTTTAGATAAAGTCATGGCTGCCGCCTCGTTTTTTGTTAACTTAGGCTGCTCTTCCATAAAAATATCATCATGCGTTGTCACAAAAGCTGTCTCCGGTTCAGATTTAGGCGGAACTTCATTATGCAGCCCAAAACCCGTATTTATTGTGACTTTTTCTTCCAGACCATATGACCTTTCATTTTCTCCCTTTTCATTACCAGTTGAGAACAGATTATCATCCTGCATATATTGAAGCAGCTGTTTCTTTTTCTCTTTTTTTCTGGATGACTCCAGCAGATTTTCTTTATAGCCGGTTTCTTCATATGGCGTAATAATCTTTAACTGATCATGCTTATCAAAAGACATAGACAGATCTTCCGGTTCACTGTGTCTTTCTCTACGTTTTTCTATAAATTCCTCATTTTTTTCTTTTAAAGTATCTATACCCTTTGAGATAGGTGTATTAATCAAAAGTAGTATATTAATCAGAATAATCACAATGGATAATGTATAAAGCCCTACTTTACCTATCAGTTTTATAGTAAATAGTCCCATTGTCATTCCCAAAATGCCACCACTGTTTAACATCACTCCATCCTCAAAGAAGTTAATAAAATCATACCCTGTCTCAGGATTGATAAAGCGTGCAGAATTAAAAAGACAGAGCATAAGCACAATAATTAAAGTCAGCAAAAAAGTTCTTAGTGTAATCCACTCTTTTTTGTTGATAAACAGAAGTACTCCGTAAAACACAATATACCATGGCATTAAATATCCAAGCATACCAAAAATACCCTTGAGACCGTCTCCCAGGATGTTTCCAAATGCTCCTGCGATATGAAACTGAACTGCTGCAAAAAGGAATACACCTACAGCAACAAGCACAAGTGACCATATTTCCTGAACCACTCTCTGGTCTGCTGAATACTGACCTTCTGCTTTTTTGTTCTGTTTTTTTGTGGAACTTCTTTTTGAGTTGTTTCTGCCGGATTTACTTCCGGACTTTTTCTTCTGTGCCACGCTCTAAACCTTTCATTAAATATTATGCAAAGAAGAAGCTGTAAATTAATACAAGACCTGCAACAATCCATACATAATATGAGAAATAACTTAATTTTTTATTTGATACTACTTTAATCATTGCTTTAATTGCAAATAAACCAGAAACTGCTGCCACAACCATACCCAAAATAATAGGTCCTACCAGTGAGGAGTCAATTCCCTGTTTAAGTGCTCCCGGCAGTTCAAGAACTACAGATCCTAAAATAGAAGGAATAGAAATCAGAAATGCAAATTTAACAGCAAAAGCTCGATTAAGACCAGAGCCGAGTCCTCCTACCAATGTAGAACCGGATCTTGAAATTCCCGGACAAATGGCAACACCCTGCATTACACCTACTGCAAGTGCATCTCTGAACTTCATTTCTTTTATTCCCTTATCCGCTGCACCCATGCGTTCAGCAACGAACATAATGATACCGGTAAAAATTAAACCTATTGCAATTGCTACGATATTCAGATACAGACTTTCGAAGAAGTCATTGAAAAGAATACCCATAATTCCTGTAGGTATCGTTGCAACGATAATCATAACACCCAGTTTTCGTGTAGGCCTTTGTCCTAGTCTTAATCCTTTTCCGGTAAAAATATCTTTAAATGTCAGTCCAAGTTCAACGATAAGTTCCCAGATGTCTTTCCAATACGCAATAAATACAGAAATTAATGTTCCTAAATGAAGAAGTACTGTGAATAGAACAACCTTATCTGCTTCCACATCAAAAAAATACTGTAACAGTGCTAAATGCCCTGAACTGCTAATTGGAAGGAACTCTGCAAGTCCCTGTGCCAACCCTAAAAAAAATGCCTCAATATAACTCAATACCAAATCCTCCTATTTGTTTTCAATATAACCTTTTGCTACCAATGCCTCTGCACAAAGTACAGCACCTCCTGCTGCACCTCTTACAGTATTGTGTGCCAGACCGATAAACTTATAGTCATATACTGTATCTTCTCTCAGACGGCCTATAGTCACGCCAAAACCGTTTTCACGATCTACGTCAAGTTTAACCTGAGGGCGATTGTCTTCTTCCATGTATTTAATAAACTGCTTTGGTGCATTTGGTAGTTCCGCATCCTGAGGGAAACCTCTGAAATCATTTAATTTTTCTACCAGCTGTTCCTTTGTCGGTTTTTTTCTGAATTTAACAAACACAGCAGCTGTGTGTCCGTTTAATACCGGTACTCTGACACACTGGGATGTAATTATTGGTGATTTGGTTTTAACGATTACACCGTCTTCCAGATGACCAAAAATTCTAAGTGGCTCAAGTTCACTCTTTTCTTCTTCGCCACCGATATATGGAATAATGTTTTCTACCATTTCCGGCCATTCCTTAAAAGTTTTTCCGGCGCCTGAAATTGCCTGATAAGTTGTAACGACAACTTCGTATGGTTCAAATTCAGCCCATGCTGCAAGTGCCGGTACATATCCCTGAATGGAGCAGTTCGGTTTTACAGCAATAAATCCCTTCTTTGTTCCAAGTCTCTCTTTCTGATACTTGATTACATCAAAATGTTCTACATTAATTTCAGGAATAACCATAGGAACATCCGGAGTCCATCTATGTGCGCTGTTATTTGAAACAACCGGAGTTTCTGTCTTTGCATATTCTTCTTCAATTGCTTTAATTTCATCTTTTGACATATCTACAGCACTGAATACAAAATCTACACTGCCTGCAACATTTTCAATATCATGAACATCCATAACAATAATATCTTTAACTGAGTCCGGCATAGGTGTGTCCATTTTCCATCTGTCTGCGACAGCATCTTCATAGCGTTTTTCCGCACTTCTCTGACTTGCTGCAATAGTTACTACCTCAAACCATGGATGATTTTCCAAAAGACTGATAAATCTCTGTCCAACCATTCCTGTACCACCTAAAATACCCACTCTAAGTTTCTTTTCTAACTGCATAATTCAATTTATATCGGATATTAAAGTTTACCGATAATCCTTTCTTTAGATTTGTTATTCGTATATTTCAATACAAAACACATTGTTTTATTGTACCATTTTATTCTATTTTTTTCAACCGATAAAGGTTCGTGTTTTTTCGCATACACTCTTAAATTCTCACATATCCGCCATCTTCTGAATATGATAAAGTAAAAAGAAAAGAGGTCAGCCATGTCTATATTTAAAGGATCCGGTGTTGCACTTGTAACACCTTTTAAAGACGGCAGAGTTGATTACGGAGCTTTAGAAAGACTTATTGAATGGCAGATAAGTGAAGGTACAGATGCGATTATTTCCTGTGGTACAACAGGCGAAGCTTCTACCCTCTCCGATATCGAACAACTCTCTGTTATAGAATTTACGGTAAAAAAAGTTGACGGAAGGATTCCTGTAATTGCGGGATCCGGAAGCAACAATACTGCCCATGCCATGTACCTGTCAAAAGAAATCCAATATGCCGGTGCGGACGGTCTTCTTGTCGTTACACCTTACTATAATAAAGCCACCCAAAGCGGCCTGATTACGCATTATACATCTATTGCCGATTATGTTGATATTCCGATAATTCTCTATTCTGTAAAAAGCCGCACAGGCGTCAATATTGAGCCGGAAACAGTTGCTATTTTAAGCAAACATCCAAATATTACCGGAATAAAAGAAGCCAGTGGAGACATTTCCCAGATTGGCAGAATTGCATCTCTAACAAACCGGAATTTCGATTTGTATTCAGGAAATGATGATCAGGTAGTACCTATCATGTCTATTGGTGGTATCGGCTGTATTTCAACTATCGCAAATATTATTCCGTCTGACTTTCATCAGATGATTAACAGTTTTTTTAAGGGAAACCATAAATCCGCTGCGAAAATGCAGTTAAAAATGATTCCGCTTATTCGTGCTCTTTTTAAGGAAGTAAATCCTATACCTGTAAAAGCTGCTCTGCATATGATGGGACGTATTGAAAAAGAATATCGTCTGCCACTTTGTGAACCAAGTAACGAAACTCTGTATCTTCTCTATAATGAAATGGTAAAATACGGTATTCCTTTAAAATAATCATAATACAACAAAGGACTCCTATTTAGGAGTCCTTTGGAAAAGTAAATATATTAATTTACATATTCGCTTTTGTTAAATAAACAAAATGTTTGTCTTAAGCTTCTGCTACAACATCTTTCCCATCGTAGTAATTGCAATTTGGGCAAACTCTGTGTGGAAGTTTCGGCTCGTGACACTGTGGACAGATTGATACTCCCGGAACAGCTTTTTTCATGTTAGGGGATCTTCTCATATCTCTTTTTGCTTTTGATGTTTTCCTCTTTGGAACTGCCATTGTCTACACCTCCTCGTGCTAAGATTATATTCAAAACAAATAATTTTCGTCAACTACTAAAGTATATACTCTAACTTAGTAATTGTCAATATTTATTTTGCAAGTTTCTTTGTAATATCGTATGTATCTCTTGCAATCATTAATTCTTCGTTTGTTGGAATTAATAATACATCAACCTTTGAATCTTCTGCGGATACAATAGTTTCTTTTCCTCTTACCTTGTTCTTCATGTAATCAAGTTTGATTCCAAGATTTCCTAAGTCTCTGCAGATAAGTTCTCTCATCATAATATCGTTTTCACCAACTCCAGCTGTAAATACGATAGCATCAACACCGTTCATTTCAGCAATATAAGCTCCAATGTAGAATCTAACTTTATGAGCGAAAATCTGAAGTGCCAGTGCAGCTCTTTCATTTCCTTCTTCTACAGCTGCTTCTAAGTCTCTGAAGTCACTGGAAACTCCGGAAATACCAAGAACGCCTGATTCCTTATTAAGGATTTCATTTGCTTTACCCTGAGGAAGGTTGTCCTTCTCTCTCATGTAAGTTACGATAGCAGGGTCAATGTCACCGCAACGAGTACCCATTACAAGTCCTTCTAACGGTGTGAATCCCATTGATGTATCAATACATCTTCCGTGTTTGATTGCTGATACAGATGCACCGTTTCCTAAGTGGCATGTAATCAGCTTTAAGTCGTTAACGTTAATGTTTAACATTTCTGCTGCTCTCTGTGCAACATATTTATGAGATGTTCCGTGGAAACCGTATCTTCTGATACCATAATCTTCGTAATATCTATAAGGAATAGCATACAGATAAGATTCTGCCGGCATTGTCTGATGGAACGCTGTATCAAATACTCCTACCATCGGTGTGTTTGGCATTAATTCCTGGCATGCTGCGATACCATAAAGGTTAGGTGGGTTATGAAGAGGTGCAAGTTCAATACATTCTTCTAAGGCTTTGATTACTGCATCTGTGATAAGTACGGATTCAGCAAATTTTTCACCGGCATGTACAACTCTGTGACCTACTGCTCCGATTTCATCTAATGATTTAACTACACCAACTTCAGGATCCTGAACTGCAGCAAGAACCTGTGCAATAGCTTCTTTGTGGTCTTTCATTGAAACTTCAGTTTTAACTTTGTCCATTCCGATTTTTTCATGACCGATAACAGAACCATCCATTCCGATTCTTTCTACAAGTCCCTTTGCTAATAAAGTTTCTGTCTCCATATCTAAAACCTGATATTTCAGTGAAGAGCTTCCGCAATTGATTACTAATACTTTCATTCCGTTCCTCCATAGTAAAAAATATATTTAACATTAAAATTATACACCGATACCCTGCTAAAATCAAGAGGTCATTGGTTACTTATGGTAATTCTCCATATGTCCTTTTAAAACAACTCTGATAATAGATAAATACTTCAGCCCAGGAAACAGGTAAAATAATTTATTTTATAACCGGTTTCTTTACATAGTCTGAATTCGTATATAAATCTTTGCCTGAAATCAGATTATATAAATCAGATGCAAGGATATCCTTTTCCAGACAGACCGAGATTTCCGGATAACTCTCTTTCTCTTTATTTATATTATTAAGAACAGGAATTGTTGCACATTCACGTTTTTTCATTTCTTTAAGAACTGACGCTCCTTTACGGTCAAATCCGAGAATGCGGATATAAGGGACAGCCTTACCCATAACCTCTTCATCTATGCCTAATACAATGTGCGTCAGTAATCTTGTAATTCTCGTTCTGGTATACACCTTTGATTTAACCCTGTCCACAAGTTCTTCAAAATTACGCGCATATCTTATTTCCTGTTTCAGTTTATTTCCCAGACCCTGTCCCGATGAAAATACAGCATCAAGTTCCGCAGTTGACATCTGGAAAATTCTTGTTGCAACAAACCGGTAATAATTTTCTTCAATAGCGTTTATTCTTTCTCCGTCCTGCTTACGCATTATATTCCGTATTTCCGACGCGGACTGATGATGTCCTGCCCCCATTCTTTTTATGGTTACCGGTTCCATCGTTTTCAGTTGCTTGAGATACTCTATTCCGAGAATGTTATTAGGTTCGCGTATAAGGGACAGATCCTCCTCAAATCCAAGTTCCATAACCGCCTCTTCCCTTGCCTTGGGATAAGAGCACCCCTGTTTTGTTTTTTTTCGAATAAGTTCTATTATGTCCGCTTCATTCTGTTTCAGCGTTTTTGCAGTATGTCGAAGTAATTTAAGTTGTCCGCTCTCGCTTCCGAACGCAAGATAGTCTATGCATCCCATGCCCTCCAGCACGGATACTCCACCTTTGGCAAAGTATTCGGCACTGTTACAGGCATAACAAACAGGAAGCTCAAGAACCAGATTAACACCATTTTGTATAGCCCGTTCGGCTCTGGTCCATTTATCATAAACCGCCGGATAACCTCTTTGTGTAAAGTTACCACTCATTACCGCAATAACCTGATCGGCTCCTGTCTGTTTTCTGACTTCATCAATTAAATATTTATGTCCTTCATGAAAAGGATTGTATTCCGCAATAATTCCTAACTTTTTCATAGCTTGATTATAGCATAAATCCACAAAGGAAAAAAGTAAGTATTGCAGATATAATCCCGTGTAATAATTTCATTTTAAAAATTTCCATAAAAGTTACAGGACACGCTTTTAACATACTCATAGTCTGGCCTAATACTGAAAGTCCGCCAAACGAAAGGATAAATGAAGTCACTACAGCTTTATTTACCATCTGTGTTTCTACATGTGCAAGACTGTTACAGCCTGTTGTCATTTCAAAAATGCCTTTTATAAGCGACTGTCCTTCAGGGAAAGGTAAAACATTTAATATCCCCGAAAACTGGAGTAAATCCGTTATAATCATAAATAAAACCATATAAGCGAGGATAATTCCCATTGCTCTGAAACTATCCAGAATGCTGTCCGTAAGGATTTCATAATAATCTTTCTTTATGGCTGCTTTACAATTTCGTTTTATCTTTTCGGAAGAATTATATCGGCTGTAAATTAAACGGTTAATGAAAGCACCTGTATAATGACTTAAAGCAAGAATAATTCCAAGCTTTTGTGAGTTATAAATTTCTGTACCGATAACACCGATTAAAAAAACCGGTCCGGTTACCATGCTGTAACTTAAGATAAACAGAAGACGGTTTCTATCTACCATACCATCACGGTAATAGCTTCCTGCAATTTTTGCTCCCATAGGATATCCAGAGAATACAGCCATAATTGCAGGATAGGAATTCATTGAAAGTCGATTGGGAAATCCGCTTTCTTTTAAGAAATTAGACATAATAAAAAACGGCATCATTGAAGGAATAACGGAATTCATCCATAATGCTATGGCATTTCTGGAAGCTGTTGCTGTGATTTCAGGAATTACAACCATAAAGATGCAAAATAATAAAGCACCTGAAATCATGATTCTGTTTTTACTGAAAAATTTAATACCCATAGTAAAGTTTATTTTTTACTATGGGTATTATTACTAATATCTTTATTCTTCTGTAATTTCATCACTGGATAAAGGCTTTTCCGCTTTACCGTTTTTTATTTCATAGGCAAGACTCTTCATCTCGTTACGATTATTCTCTAAAATCTCATCCATTGTCGCAAAAGATTCTTCTATTGTATTATGTACATCACCGTAATATTTTACATGGAGATGATCTATACGCTTTTGCATATCATATAATATACTTTCTACATAATCATACGTACGGATTTTTAACTCATTGGTATACTCTACTGTCTGATTATAAATCATATCCGCTCTTTCACGGGCTTTCAATGTAATATCATGGTTATCAACAAGATCTTCCGCTTCTTTTTTCGCAGCGATAATAACCTTCTCATATTCAGATTTACTTTCTTCTATAATTCTTTCTTTCTGCTCCTTAATCCACTTTGCCTGGTGAACGTCATCCGGCAGACTTTTTCTGATATCTGCAACAATTTCTAAAAGTGAATCTCCATCAATTACAATTTTACCGGTCATCGGTACATTTGGAGCAGTGTCAACAATCTCTTCAATTTCTTCTAATAATTCAAGTACATTCATTGTTTTTCCCCCTATTTGTTACATTTATGCGTATATTTTTCTTTTATTTTTTCTAAAATCATTTCAGGTACAAGACCGTCAACACATCCATTTAAAGAAACAACTTCTTTCATCATACTTGAACTGATAAAAGAATATTCCGGACTTGTCATCAGAAATACGGACTCTGTGCCTTCATTAAAAAGACGTGCATTCATCTGTGCCATTTGAATTTCATATTCAAAGTCAGATGTAGCTCTAAGCCCTCTTACTACAGCATCAAAACGGTTTTTATTAACATAATCAGCCAATAGTCCCTCGAAGGATTCAACGGTTACATTTGGCAAATCAGAAGTGATTTTTTCAATCATTGAAACTCTCTCATCTTTTGTAAAAAGAGGGTTTTTATTAGGGTTAACAATTACACCGACAACAAGTTCGTCAAACATTTTGGATGCTCTTGTAATAATATCAAGATGTCCATTTGTCATAGGGTCAAAAGAACCTGTATATAAAGCTCTCTTAGTCATTATCTTCTGTTTTTTCCTTTCTATAGATACTAAGTTTAATCGTTCCATATCTTTTTTCTTTGATTCTTTTTAAGTTACCTGTAATTTCAGGAAGTTCATCTCTAAAGCCATGTTCTGCTATTATTATACCTTCATCCGTCAATAAATCAAGCGTATCTATAAGACCCAGACACTTTTCATAAGGTCCGTCTTTGTATGGCGGATCCAGAATAAAAATATCCGCCTGTTCTGTCAATCCGGATAATGCTCTTGTAAAGTCTCCAGGTAATACTACAGATTTACTCTGCGCATTACATTTTGCAATATTCTTTTTTATAAGGCCAATGCTGTCTCTTGAATTATCACAGAAATAACATTTTCTTGCACCTCTTGAAAGTGCTTCAAGTCCAAGGCCTCCGGTTCCCGCAAACAAATCAACACATACTGCATCCCATATATCATTCATTAAAAGGTTAAAGATAGATTCTTTAACTTTATCACTTGTCGGTCTCACATGATTTCCTATAGGAGTTTCCAGTTTTCTTCCTCTGTATTCTCCTGTAATTATTCTCATTACTGTAAAATTCCTTTCTAATGTAATAAATATGTCAAATATTATATCATATTTTTTGATTGTAGAAAAGAAAAAGAATCATCTTAAGATAGATTGAGATGATTCCTTTCTTTTTAACGCATATTATGCATCAATTATTTTCCTGATAACTGCTGTTCAGCCATTTCAACAAGCTTCTTTGTCATATATCCGCCGACATATCCATTCTGTCTTGCAGTCATATTACCTTTGTCTGCCTGTTCATAATTTGAAAGACCAAGTTCGTTTGCAACCTCTGTCTTTAAATTATTTAATGCTGGTTTAGCGTTAACATTCATTTTCTGCTGTAAATTCATTTTATTTCACCTCCTGTTTACGTTATTAATGTACCCTCACAGGAAGTTTCTATGTTATGTAAAATATGGAAAAGATTTTACAATCGAATTCTATAAATTAAGAGAAATATTCTTGCCGAACATTTTAACCAGTCTTTGTTTTAAAGGCTGATTCTCTGCGTTTAATAATTTCGGATCTTCAGTAAGAATATCTTTTGCAATGTCTTTTGCATTTTCTAAAATATCACTATGCCTTATAAGATCTCCAAAATGCATTTCAGGTAATCCATGTTGCCTTGTTCCAAAAATTTCTCCGGGTCCGCGCAAGCGCAAATCTTCTTCCGCAATCTCAAATCCATCGGATGAATCACACAAAATCCGGCATCTCTCTTTCGAGACCTGACTTTCGTTATGCGTTATAACAAAGCAGTACGACTGATCATTACCTCTCCCTACTCTTCCTCTGAGCTGATGCATCTGTGCAAGTCCAAAACGTTCACTATTTTCGATTACCATTACCGTCGCATTAGGAACATTTATTCCTACTTCTATTACAACCGTAGAAATGAGCATATCTATTCTGCCCAAAGAAAACTGTTCCATAATGGTATCTTTTTCTTCCTGTTTCATTCCTCCGTGGATCAGTGAAAGATGGAAGTCTGAAAAAGTTTCTTTTAACTCTTTATACAACTCTTCGGCCGATAAAGCGTCTATTTTTTCGGATTCTTCAATCAATGGGGCCACAACATAGGCCTGATGTTTGGCAGTGAGTTCTTCTCTCACGAACTCATAAATTGCTTTACGTTTTTTTCTGTTTCCTGCAATAGTTTTTACAGGTTTTCTTCCTTCAGGCATAGTCCTGATTTGTGAAATATCAAAATCGCCATATAAAACTACTGCAAGAGTTCGCGGAATCGGTGTAGCTGTCATGACCATAACATTAGGGTTTTCGCCTTTTTCCGTTAATATCTTTCTCTGATTTACTCCGAATCTATGTTGTTCATCGGTAATTACAAGACCAAGCTTCTTAAAAACCACACCAGGCTCAATCACTGCATGTGTTCCTATAAGTATATGTATTTTCCCCTCTGCGAGCTGATCAAGCGTTTCTCTTTTCTCTGCTGCCTTCATGCTGCTACATAAAAGTCCGGTTTTGATACCATGTTGCTCAAAATCCTTTTGCAGTGAAAGATAATGCTGCTTTGCCAGAATCTCCGTAGGTGCCATCATCACGCTCTGATAGCCGTTTTTTACTGCTGCATACATTGCCATTTCAGCAATAACCGTTTTCCCGGAACCGACATCCCCCTGTATAAGACGATTCATCGCTTTTGAGCAGGCTAAATCCTCTGAAATATCTTTCCATGCTTTGATTTGTCCTTCAGTAAGAGAAAAAGGAAGTGTGTCGACAAAAGGCTTTATGCAGTCTGCATTAATTTTTACACTGTCTTCCTCTTTTTTTGCATCTCCTTTCATATAAAAAAGGCCTGCTTCCAATGTAAGAAATTCATCAAAAATCAGTCGGTATTTTGCCATAAGGTATTCTTTTCCATAACGTGGAAAATGAAGATTCTGTACTGCAAAACCTATTCCCGCAAGATTATTTTTCTTTAACAGTTTTTCCGGAAGCCACTCTTGAATTTTATCATAAACCGGTTTTGCCTGTAATTGCAGTTTACGCATTTCATTTTGTGAAATTCCAGAAATCATCGGATATACAGGAATTATACCTCGTATATCATCAGCACTACCTTCCCTGTGCATTTCAGGATGAACCATCTGATATCTGCCATTGAAACCTTCCGTTACCTTGCCATAAAAAGTAAAGCTCTCACCTTTTTTAAAGTACGTGGAGTCATAATAGCTATGAAAAAAAACAATATCGACAATCCCCGTATCATCCGATACCATAAGAGATAAGGTACTCTTTTTCTTGTATCCCGAAGATTTCGCTCTTGAGGAAAGAATCTGTCCGGAAATGAGAAAAGTCTGTCCTTCTTTAAGTTCTTCTATTTTCGTTACATTTCTACGATCTTCAAAACTTTTTGGATAAAACAGCAGAAGATCTTCAATGGTATGAATCCCGTATTTTGAAAAGATTTCTTTTTTCTTAGGACCTACACCTTTAAGCGTGCCGATACTATCCCTTAATTCCATATTCTTTAATTACCTCTAAATTTCTTTTTGCAATCTGTCTTGATTTCATTCCTGCAATTTTGATGATAATCCTGTCAGGTTTTCGTCCCTGTTTTTTTTCAATCGTCTCTGCAATATAATCACTGATTATACCAGTAACAAGTTTAATACTCGTACCGAAACGGATAATAATACTGAATTCCAGTTCAAAGCCGTCTCCGTTTTCTGACGGTTCAACATTTATTTCATGAGCAAAGTCAGAAAGGCTAAACTTTTGTTCGTTTCCAATCTGTCTGCCTTTTGATGTAGCCGGCCAGACTCTGCCTCTGCAATGTTTCTGTTGAAAACTTTTCTCAATAATCTGTGCAAAGATAAGATTTGAAACCGTTATTGTTCCCAATTCTGTTGTTTTTGAAATGGTCATAAATTCACCCCTAAAAAATACTTTTCTATATTTTATCACAAAATCATAAATATCACGCACATTTATTCAAAAGATACCATATAATATCTTAGGTGTTGTTATGAGAAATTATAATCATAGAAAAAAATCAATATTTAAGTACAAGGAAGCAAAAGATATCGGATTTGTACTGATTGTATTTGGTATCGTAACCGTATGTGCATTCTTCCTTCCACCAAAAGCATGGATTCTGCTTTTAGGCATTGTTCTTGTAGTATGTGGAATATGTCTTATGCGACCACGTTGCTGACATATTTTATATTATTCCGCATACGAAAAAACCCGCTTAAGGCGGGTATATTTTCTAAGCAATTATTAGATGGCACGGTTAATTTTGTTTGATCTAATGCATCTTGTGCATACGTTAGCTCTTCTTACTGTACCATTATCATTAATTCTTACAGTCTGGATATTAGCATTCCATTTTCTTCTTGTGTGTCTGTTGGAATGGGAAACAGTGTTTCCGGAAACCTGACCCTTTCCGCAAATTTCACATTTTCTTGACATCTACCGCACCTCCTTTAGTATATTAAGCGTATAGCATTTTTTCAATTAATTCATATCGAACAACTGATATTATATCATAGTTTTGCTGTTAAGTTCAAGCACTTTTTTATTTGCTTAAAACTTTTATATATAATGAATAACACAGCAATAGTGATTTTAACTCATTTCAAGAAAAAAATCAAGTTGTTTTTTCTTTATTTCATTTCTTCTGCAAGATATCCTGTTTCTGTGCTGATTACCGGTGCTTTTTTTGCTTCTGCCTGCTCTCCAAATTTCAGTAACATCAAAAGCAATATGGAAAGTATAATAATCATTCCAATCTTTATTCTGTATTTCTCATAAAATTCCTTAAGCTTTTTCATTATATCACCCTTCTATGAAAAAATTCATCTTCAGAAACACCGAATCCATTTACCATTAAAAAGAATCTGATAATACAACCCGACCCTGCTCCAGCGATTTATTCATATCAACAATTCTCTGATTGCTGCTACCTCTGAAAAGTAGCGTTAAATCCCGGAAATTTTCATCATATCTTCCATCAATTAATAGATCAATATATGTAAGAAGTTCTCTCAGTGCTTCATTTTTTTTGCTTATTTCCATAATCTGCTCAAAAGTATAGCCTGAATACATAATAATATTCAGATTTCTCTCTTTTATGCCTTTCGCAAGTTTAAGAAACCCTTCAGGCTGACAGACAGGTTCTCCTCCACTGAAAGTTACTCCGGATAACAGCGGATTCTGATCTATAGCCTCTAAAATCTTCGTGATTTTACAATCATAGCCTCCGCCAAAGTCATGTGTTTCTTTATTGTGACAATTAATACAGTGATGAGGACAGCCCTGACAGAATATAACAAAGCGTATTCCCGGGCCGTCCACTATGGACTCTCTGACAACACCTGCTAATCTGATTGTCATATCATCATTAATCATAATCTTTCAAATCCTTCACCGATGCCGTGTTTTACTCTGTCTTTTTCTTCAGCAGTCTTTGCATCATTCCAGTGATCCATTGTACCTACAAGATATCCTGTAATTCTTCTGATTCTTTCGAAGTCAGCGTTTCCGTCACCTTCTTTACGTCCACACTGAGGGCATTCATTATCGATAATACCAGTGTATCCACATACAGGGTCTCTGTCTACAGGATGATTAATTGAGCCATATCCTATTCCACTTTCTTTCATGCATCTTACGACCTGTTCAAAAGCTTCCAGATTCTTCAGAGGGTCTCCGTCAAGTTCAATATAGGAAATATGACCACCGTTTGTAAGATTGTGAAAAGGCGCTTCCTTTCTAATCTTATCAAAAGCATTAATATCATAATATACCGGAACATGGAAGCTGTTTGTATAATAATCACGATCGGTAACACCTGGAATTACGCCATATCTCTCTCTGTCGATTTTTACAAATCTTCCGGACAATCCTTCTGCCGGTGTACCGATAACAGACCAGTTAAGACCTGTTTTTCTTGTTTCTTCATCCATACGCTTTCTCATATAAGCAACGATTTCGATACCAAGAGCCTCTGCTTTGTCAGATTCTCCATGATGCTCTCCAATCAAAGCTTTCAGGCATTCTGCAAGACCAATAAAACCAATAGTGAGTGTACCATGTTTAATTACATCTTCAATAGTATCTTCAGGTTTAAGTTTATCAGAATCCATCCAGATTCCCTGACCCATAAGGAATGGGAAGTTCTTGACTTTTTTCTGACACTGAATTCTGTATCTTTCCATCAGCTGACCAATAACCAAATCAATCTGGTTATCAAGACTTTCAAAGAACTGATCAATGTCGCCCTTCGCTTTAATTGCAAGTCTCGGTAAATTTATAGAGGTAAAGGAAAGGTTTCCTCTTCCATAAGTAATTTCTCTATCAGGATCACAGACATTTGACATAACTCTTGTTCTGCATCCCATATATGCTACCTCTGTTTCAGGATGGTTAGGTTTATAATACTGTGCATTAAAAGGAGCATCCAGGAAGGAGAAGTTAGGGAAAAGTCTCTTTGCAGATACTCTGCATGCCAGCTTGAATAAATCATAGTTCGGATCTTCCGGATTATAGCTTACCCCTTCTTTTACTTTAAAAATCTGAATCGGGAATATTGGTGTCTCACCATTGCCAAGTCCTGCTTCAGTTGCAAGCATAATGGATTTCATTACAAGTCTGCCTTCTAAAGATGTATCTGTACCATAATTCAGTGAACTGAACGGAACCTGTGCACCGGCTCTGGAATGCATTGTATTAAGATTATGAACCAGAGCTTCCATTGCCTGATATGTTTTTCTCTGGATTTCTTTATCAGCAAAAGATATCGCTTTCTTTTGTATTGAATCTACAGCTTCTGCAGGAACAATCTTTTCCAGTTCTTCTTTTTCCTTTGCTAAATAATCATTATCCCATGCCATACATGGATACATTCCTGTTTCTTCTTCTATTCTCTTTCCATTGGCTTTTACAATCTCTCTGGCACTTTCCATATCGTACATCACTTCGATAATTTTGCCCAGATTATCCCAATATAATTTTTTGTATGATTTTTTTACTCCGGGAGCCATACTGTAATCAAAATTAGGCACAGACTGACCACCATGCTGATCATTCTGATTAGACTGAATTGCAATACATGCAAGTGCTGCATAACTTTCTATATCATTAGGTTCTCTAAGATGTCCATGTCCTGTAGAAAAACCGTCTTTCAGTAATTTTACCAAATCAATCTGGCAGCATGTCATAGTTAAAGTATAAAAGTCCATATCATGAATATGGATGTCTCCATTTTCATGTGACTTTGCATATTTAGGATCAATTACATACATCTTATAAAATTCTTTTGCACCTTCGGAACCATATTTAAGCATAGTTCCCATTGCAGTATTCCCATCAATATTTGCATTCTCTCTTTTTACATCATTTTCTGCAGCTTCTTTAAAAGTAAGATCTTCATAGATATGCATAAGCTTAGTATCCATTTCTCTTACTCTTGTACGTTCTGCACGATATAAAATATATTCTTTAGCTGTTCTTGCATGTCCGGATTCAATAAGAACCTTCTCTACTGCATCCTGAATCTGCTCAACTGTAGGTGTTGAATTGTGACAGATTTCCAAAAGATAAAGTTCTACCTGTTTCGCAAGATAGTCAGCCATTGCTCTATCTGATCCACCTAAAACCTGTGCTGCTTTAAAAATCGCCTGTGAAATTTTATTAATGTCAAAATCTACGGTTCTTCCATCACGTTTAACAATCTTTAAGATTTTATCCATTTTTCCTCCCTCTATAACACACTATATATTGTGGTTGATACACTTTTATCGATACTGATTATACTATTTCTCAAATTCATAGTCAATAGTATAATATAAAAATACCCATAAAAAACCGGTCTGAAACAGACCGGATTTTTAAAATGTACTTAACTGTACATATGCACAACATTACTTTGTATGAATTTTTTCATAATACTCTGCACGTAACATAGACTTGCGTTGAAGATTAATGTATCTTCCGTTCTTTTTTCCGGCATTACGCATAAGCCCTTCGCTTGTAAATCCCACCTTCGTATATAAAGATGCAGCAATTTTATTACCTTCAAAAAAGTCTATGGTTACTCTTTCCGTATGAAGATTCAGAAAAGCATAATCCAAAATTTCTCTTAAAGCTTCTTCGCCATACCCATGACCTCTGTCTGCCGGATCTGCAATATAAATTCTTGTAATGTCCAGAGAATCATAATCTTTGTTTATGTCGGATAAATAAACTCTTCCGATAGGTCTTCCATCCTCTTTAAGAAAAATAGTAAACTGCAGTTTGGTCGGATCAAGGTTATAACGCACATACTCGGTTACAATTTCTTCATAGTTTCTTTCTTCATCAATGGTAAAAAACTCCGAAACATTGGGATTACTCTCCCATTCTGCAAACTTAGCACAATCTGCAAAGACGCTTTCTTTAATAATTAAATTCTTTGTTTCTAACATTTCAGTCTCCTGTATAATATGAAAATAAAATGAAGTTTTAGGAAAACCCTACTAAATTTTTTTCGATTATGTTAATATTATATATGATTTCAGAAAAAAATGAAATGGTAAA
>RCNI01000375.1_pt1 | contig 28384 bp, 25 predicted proteins | sample 2041151 | NCBI WGS metagenome assembly RCNI01 (sample SAMN09708214, study PRJNA481090) | feces metagenome | isolation source: feces | place: Antarctica: Albino Rookery | reverse complement strand
ATCATTTGTAAATCAGTACTATAAATATACAACAAATTTCGCTAATCACCAAATTTATAAGCACTTACAATTCGTCGAACTCACGTTATATTAAATCAAAGCAGGCTGGCTTCATAAAAATAATGCAGCCAACCTGCTTTAATTTGTTGTTAGAGAAGATTTATCATCTTGCCCCCAGGTTGTCGTAGGAAGACTGTAGGATAGCTTTTAGGCGCAGCAGGCGGTTTTCGTTGGCTTTTGGAAGATCTTGAATTACCCGGTTGGCATTCAAGTCGTAAATTGTTACACCGGTACTATCTTTAAAGGCAGCACCTCCACCAAAGCTCCAGTATGCAAACGGGTAGGTATAGCTGTCCCCAAGAACATTTCGGCTGAAATCAAATTCTTGATGTTCAATGCCAAGTTGAGCCATCAAAGTAGCAGCCATATCAGTCTGGTTCATCAGTTTGTCGATGACCATCGGTTGTTTTACCGCTCCTCCTAGCCATAACATTGGGATGTGGTGGATACGTTGGTCGTGTCCATATCCTTCCATCGGATAATAGAATCCGTGGTCGGGCAGGCAGATTATGAGCAGATTGTTCCATACAGGAAGTTCTTTCATACGATCAATGAATTTGCCCAAATGATGATCGGTGAAAGCAAAAGCATTTGGCTTTTTGTCTTCCAACCGATGGAAAGGTACTTCAAACGGTTCGTGGCTACTTAAAGTCAAGAAAGCGGTATGCCAAGGCATATCGTTTGCAGTACGGCCTTTTAGAGTTTTGTATAAATCATCGAAAGTGATGTCATCATTCACTCCCCACGGGTTTTGTCGTTCGGATATAGGAAAGTCCACATCTGCCTTAAGATGCTGATAGCCACATCCCATCAGATAGCTTTTCATATTGGTGAAATTGATGTCACCTCCATAAAGGAAATCACTGCGATAGCCTTCTTGGGTCAGTTTGCCTACAATAGAAGGCATGGTACGGCTTTTGGCTGGTATTTTCATTACTGAAAGGTCCGGAAAACTCTGATAGCCGCTAAAAGTGCATACTGTTCCTCTGTCAGTGCGGAAACTGTTGGCATAACAATTGGTAAACCAGATGCCTTCTTTGGAAAGGCGGTCAATGTTAGGGCTTGCTCCTTTCACTCCTCCTAGAGATTCTACCATTGTAGCTCCAAATCCTTCCATAAGGATGATAAGTACATTAGGACGTTGGGTATGCAGTAGTTTAATTGTGGTACTGTCTTCTGTGGTAGGATAGAGACCTTTGAATAAGGAGTCGCGTTGTGCTTCGGGGAAGAAGTTGAACTGTTCGGCATAATTTTTGGTTTTTCCTACTGACGACAACAGATTGAATGCAGGGTTCACAGCCGAGTGGTTCAGAAACTCATTGTTGCAGTAATATACCTGTCCGATGTTGGAGGTAGATTCGGTTACTCCTCCTCGAATAATTACAAACAATGCTCCTCCTATCAGAATGAAGACTCCGGTGCCTGCCAGTCGTTTCTTGACTGCTGGAAGGACAGTTGGAGTGAGTTTGAATAGCATCCATGACATTCCGCTAGACAAGGCCAAGATAAGAAGTAGTCGGACGGCCAGAAAACCATTGGATACACTAGCCATTGCATTTTTAGGAGAGTCAAGGTAGAAGAATACCGAAGCGTCTAGCTTGAAGTTCCAGAAAGGATAAAGTCCCATATCTCCCACGAAAATCAATGTGACTAAAAAAGCAACCAATACATAGTATGCTACGAGCACTTTCCGTAAAGGAAAGCGGACAAACCATATACTAATGAGAATGACAAGCCAAGGAATGGCTGTTAGGTATCCTGCGGTAGTAGCATCGAGTGTAAAGGCATGATAGATAACTTGCCAGAAATCGGTGAGTGATACATCTTTTCCCAGTGCATCGTTATAGAGCATGAAGCAAGGTTTCTGTAGGATGAAATAGCCCAGAAACGCAGTAAAGAAGCTGATGATGTACAATAAACGCTTTCTCATGATGAAATGATATTTTATTTTCTTCCAAAGTCTGCAGGTATTTCCCCCCAGTTTTCAGTTTCCCATTTATGGAGAGGAACATCTACCTTGTTTTCATTAAGCCATTTTTCGGCCCGTTCAATCAATTGGAATAATTTTTCCGTCTTGAGATCTCGTTCCAGCTGAGTCTTGCATTTCTTATGCTTCACCCAACTTAGAGCTGTTCGGCTATCAGAGTAGACTGGCATTTGTATGTTCTTGTTTTTCATCAGTGCTAGTCCGTGAACGATGGCCAGAAACTCTCCGATATTATTGTTACCGTACATCGGTCCGAAATGAAAGACTTCTTGTCCGGTAAGCAGGTACACGCCTCTATATTCCATAGGGCCAGGATTACCGCTGCAGGCAGCATCTACAGCCAAGCAGTTCATATCGAATCCTTCGGGCAAGGCTTTCAAAGAAGGAGTGTCAGTTTTTTTTTGTCCTCCTATATAAAGATGTGCCGGTGAGGAGTAGGCTTCTTCAGCTTCTTCCCGGTTCTCAAATGATTTGTAGAGTGCTCCCTGGTAGTTTTTGATTTGTAGTTGGCAGTCGGTCCACGAGGTGTAAACTCCTGGGTTTACGCCTTTCCATACTACGTAATATTTCTGTTTTGCCATATAATGACCTTTGTTATTTAAAAGGCAACGCAGATTTCAGAAAAGAACTTTCCCCTCTAAAATCTGCGTTGATAGTATATGTAGATTATGCGTATGTTTTACATTCTTTCTGGAACTTCAATACCTAACAAAGCCATAGCCTGTTTTACCACTTTACCTACGTTTTGGCTTAGAGTAAGGCGGAATACCTTAACAGCTTCGTTCTCTTCGCGCAAGATGCTGAAGTCGTGATAGAACTGGTTGTATTCTTTTACCAGGTCATAAGCATAGTTAGCCAGGATAGATGGGTTATAGTCAGCACCAGCCTGACGTACTACGTTGGTAAAGTCGGCCAGCATCTGAATCAGACCTTCTTCTTTTACGCTCAGTTCGATACCAACAGGAACAACTTCTGGTACTTGGATGCCAGCTTCGGCAGCCTTACGCAAGATAGACTGGATACGTGCATAAGTATATTGTATGAAAGGACCTGTATTTCCGTTGAAGTCGATAGATTCTTTCGGATTGAAAGTCATGTTCTTGCGAGCGTCTACTTTCAAGATGAAGTATTTCAATGCACCCAAACCTACGATACGTGCAATATTGTCGGCTTCTTCTTGAGTCAGTCCATCCAGTTTGCCCAGTTCGTTGCTAGTTTCCTTGGCGGTTTCAATCATGGCAGCCATCAGGTCGTCAGCATCCACTACAGTACCCTCACGGCTTTTCATCTTACCTTCCGGCAGTTCCACCATACCATAAGAGAAGTGAACCAAGTCCTTGCCCCATTCAAATCCCAGTTTGTCGAGTAGGATAGAAAGTACCTGGAAGTGATAGTTCTGTTCGTTTCCTACTACATAAATCATCTTGTCAATAGGGAAATCCTGGAAGCGCAATTTGGCAGTACCGATATCCTGTGTCATATATACAGAAGTACCGTCACCACGGAGTAGCAATTTGTGGTCCAGTCCTTCGGCAGTAAGGTCAGCCCATACAGAACCATCTTCTTTACGGAAGAAGAATCCTTTTTCCAGTCCTTCCATCACTTTTTCCTTACCTTCCAGATAAGTGTCCGATTCGTAGTAAATCTTGTCGAAACCTACTCCCATCATCTTGTAAGTTTCATCGAAACCAGCATACACCCAGTCGTTCATCTTTTTCCAGAGCGCTCTCACTTCAGTGTCATTGGCCTCCCATTTACGAAGCATTTCGCGAGCCTCCAGCATCAGTGGAGATTCTGCTTCTGCCTTTGCCTTAGCATCTTCTTCATTCATGCCTTCTTCCTGGAACTTCGCCATCAACTCTTTCACTTCAGCTTTGTAGTGCTTGTCGAAAGCTACATAATAGTCGCCAATCAAATGGTCGCCTTTCTTTCCCGATGATTCTGGAGTTTCTCCGTTGCCGTACTTCAACCATGCCAGCATAGACTTGCAGATATGGATACCTCTATCGTTTACGATATTAGTCTTAACCACTTTGTTTCCGTTGGCAGCCATCACGTTAGCCAAGGCGTTACCCAGCAGGTTGTTTCTTACATGGCCTAAGTGAAGCGGTTTGTTGGTGTTAGGAGAAGAATATTCAATCATTACCAAAGGAGCATTTTCGTCTGCTTTCTGGATGCCCCACTGCGCATCAGCATGAATATGGTTCAGCAATTCAATCCATACGTTTGAAGCGATAGTAAGATTCAAGAATCCCTTGATTACATTATATTCAGCGATGGCTGGATCGTTTTGTTTCAGATATTCGCCTATTTCCTGTGCGGTCTGCTCCGGACCTTTCTTAGACAATTTCAGGAAAGGGAAGACTACCAGGGTGAGGTGTCCTTCAAACTCCTTCTTGGTTTTCTGCAATTGTATCATCTTTGCAGGTACTTTTGCACCGTACAATTCTTTTATTCCGTTAATCACGGATTCGGTCAGTTTATCTTCTATTTTCATACGTATGTAATATTTATTCATTTTATGCGTTAAGATGCACAAAGATAGTGTTTTTTGGTTTTATCATCAAAAGAAATACACTATTCAGTGTCATCGGTATATCAAGGTAGAGAGGTAGTCTTCGGCAAACATTTCGTTTGCAATGTTGAGTAAGTCGGAAGCAGTGAGTGCTTCAATGCGTCGGAATACTTCTGTTTGCTGTTCATAATGATTGTAGTGGAGAAAACATTTGGCCATATCGAGTGTGTTGTTTTCAAAATTATCGGAGGCTACTCCAATCTGTCCGATAATTTGTTTTTTTGCTGCCTGCAACTGTAAGGAGGTCAGTCCGTTGTCTCTAAGTCTTTTCAGTTCTTTCTGTACCAATTCAATGCAATAGTCGGCATCTTCATGGTCGCATCCAAAATAGATGCAGAAAGTGCCTGTATCTGTATATGCAGTCAGATTTGACTCTACATTATATACCAATCCCCTTCTTTCACGCAAAGAAACATTAAGTCGGCTGTTCATGCCAGGTCCTCCCAAAATATTATTCAGAAGATACAGTCCGGTGCGTTGCGGTTGGTAGGCATTATATCCTCTTCCTCCAATCATTACATGAGTTTGATGGGTGTCCTTTTTGATAATCTTGCTGGCAGCTTGATACGGTAGAGGCTGTATTCGTTCTTTAGAAGTGAAGCATCCTCCTTTGATGTCGGCAGTGGCTTTTTCTACCATCTTTACCACTCGTTTGAAATCAACATCGGCAGATATGAAGAAGACCATATTTTCCGGATGATAATACTTATGAGTAAACTGCAAAGCATCATTGGTATGGAAGTGCCGCAGCAATTCCGGATTTCCCAGGATATTTTTTCCGAGCGGATGGTTAGGGAAGATTAACTCTTCGAAATCATCAAAAATCAATTCTGCCGGACTGTCCTCATAACTTTGTATTTCATCAATGATGACTTCCACCTCCTTTTCGATTTCCTGTTGCGGGAAAGTGCTGAAGAATACAATGTCGGTGAGCAGCTCTACAGCTCGTGCAAGGTGCTCTTTCAGGAAAGCACTGTAGATAACGGTCTCTTCTTTATTGGTATATGCATTCAGGTCGCCTCCCACATTTTCCATGCGGTTAAGGATGTGCCATGCTTTTCTCTTGCGGGTTCCTTTGAAAATAAGATGTTCGATAAAATGCGCCATACCATGCTCCAGAGGCAGTTCGTCGCGGGTGCCGGTATCAATGGCAAAACCACAATAAGCTACAGAGGTAGGGGTTGAAGTGTGGATAATGCGCAAGCCATTGGGCAAAGTGAAAGTATTATATGCCATTTCTTTTATGCTAAGATTCTGTTTTGATTACAAAAATACATATTACTTATTGTCTTTCACTGAAAAAATATAGATATTTGCATTATATTCAGTCGGGAGGTTCGTCAGAATCAGTCGGCTATAAAACCAAGTATATGAAAAAAATAGCAATCTTTTGTTCGGCTTCCAACCACATTGCCCAGTTGTATGTAGATGCTGCTGTAGAGTTAGGTACATGGATGGGCCAGCAAGGCAAGTGGTTGATTTATGGCGGTTCGAATACCGGACTGATGGATTCGGTAGCCCGTGCGGCGAAAGAGCATGGGGCTATGATTATGGGAGTGATTCCTACCAAGTTGGAAGAGCGAGCTATGGTCAGCGATTTGCTGGATGTGACATTCCGTTCTGTGAATTTGAGCGACCGGAAGGATATTATGCTTCAAGAAGCAGAAGTGATGGTGGCCTTGCCTGGAGGAGTGGACACCTTGGATGAGATTTTTCATGTCATGGCTGCAGCTACTATCGGCTATCATCAGAAAAAAGTGATTTTCTATAATGTAGATGGTTTTTGGAATGATGTGTTGCTTTTTCTTGAAAAGTTGGAAAGCAATCATTTCGCACACCGGCCACTGTGTAATTATTTTAGTGTGGCTAATACTTTCGAAGAATTAATACAAATGTTAAATTAGTCGTTGACTCGACTTAATAAAATCATTAAATCATGATTTCATCTATTAAAGAATTGTTGCAGAGTGAAGCACAAGCGGTATTGAATATACCTGTAACTGATGCATACGAAAAGGCAGTGGCTCTGATTGTAGAGCAGGTTCATCATAAGAAAGGCAAATTAGTGACCAGTGGCATGGGAAAGGCTGGCCAGATAGCAATGAATATAGCTACCACTTTCTGTTCTACCGGTATTCCTTCTGTTTTCTTGCATCCTAGTGAAGCGCAGCATGGCGATTTGGGAATATTGCAGGAAAACGATTTGTTGCTGCTGATTTCCAATTCTGGAAAGACTCGTGAAATAGTAGAACTCACTGAACTGTCTCGCCGTCTGAATCCGAACTTGAAGAAGATTGTGATTACAGGAAATACAGAAAGCCCGTTGGCTCAGGCTGCAGATATCTGTTTGGCTACCGGACACCCGGCTGAAGTATGTCCATTAGGAATGACTCCTACTACTTCTACTACAATGATGACTGTTATTGGTGATATTCTGGTAGTGGAAACGATGCGTCAGACAGGTTTCACTATTGAAGAGTATAGCAAGCGTCACCATGGAGGATATTTAGGTGAGCGCTCTAGAGAATTGAGCAAATAATTTGCAATATAGTTTATAACTAACAGAAAATCCGTTTCTGCTGTCGTGAAGGAAGATGCAGAAACGGATTTTTTTATTGGATGGAAGCATTGTGTACTCCCGTAATCTTGGCTACCATCTTACGGTCTTCTTGCAGTTGGACAATCAAGGCTTCCAAACTCTCAAACTTTTCCTCCCTACGGAGAAAAGAGATGAACTCCAGGCAGATAGCCTGTTGGTAAAGGTCGCCTGAATAGTTCAGCAGATGTGCTTCAATACTTAGGTTGGAACCGTTTTCCAGAGTAGGGCGGTGTCCGATATTGACCATAGCTGCATATCGTTTTCCATGAAGAAGAGCATAGGCTGCATAGACTCCTTCTGCGGGAATCAGTTTTTCTTTACATAGAGGTTGCAGGTTGGCGGTTGGGAATCCTAGTTTACGTCCCATTTTAAATCCTCCTACTACTGTTCCATCCATATAATAATTATATCCCAAAAAACGGTTGGCTTGTTCAATGTTTCCGTCTTTCAGTAATCGGCGTATAACAGAAGAACTGATAGAAATGCCTTCTTCGGTAAGACTTTCAGCTTGGATGATTTCTATGCCCAACTCTCTTCCGTATCGGCAATAGTCGATAAAACTTTCGCTACGGTTATGTCCGAACCGGTGGTCATATCCAATTACCAGTCCTTGCACCTGATAGCGCTCATGCAGAAACTGCATAAACTCACGTGCCGAGTAGTGCGACAGTTCTACGGTAAAAGGCAGCATCAGGCAAAAATCTGCTTCCTGTTGGGCCAGCAATCTTTCTTTGTGAGGCATGCACGACAATAGTTGCGGCTGATAATCTTGCTGCATAACTTGTCGCGGATGAACCGGGAAAGTAATGAGCATACTGGCCAGTCCACGCTTCTGGGCTTCCTTGCATACTTGACTGATGAGGAAACGATGCCCCCGATGTACTCCGTCAAAGCATCCTATGGTTGCCATGCAAGGCATTAATGCCGATGTGGTGTTGCTGTTCAGAATTTGCATATGCAAGTTTATTGAAATATTAAGTTCAAGTCATCTCCGGGAATATAGTGGGCTACATGTAAGCCTACAGAGGATGCTGCTTGACAATTCTGTTGTGAGTCGTCGATAAACAACGTTTCTTCAGCTACCAGTCCGGCCTGTTTGATTGTTTCACGGAAAATCTCAGGATTAGGTTTGGCAAGGTGCATTTCATGCGACAGGAATATTTGGGTGAAGCATTGTTTTACATCCTTACCTTCATAGTTGAAAGCATAAGAGGCACCATGTTTCCAATGCAGGTCATTGGTGTTGCTCAGCAGATAGATGCGATAACTTTGGGATAATTCCATGATTAGTTTCAACTTATATTCCGGAATGTGGAGCAGGATGCTGTTCCATATCCGGTCTATGTCGTCGTCGGTGAGCGTTTTTTTCGCCAAAAGTCTGACTCCCTTGCGAAATTCTTCCGTAGTGATCTCTCCACGTTCATATCGGTGGAAGAGGTCGGCTTCGTGTATTCCGCTTAGAAAATCATTCAAGTTGGCGATGCCGGCCTCTTCAAACTGCCGGACGCATCCTTGTATATCCAGATTGATTAGTACCCCTCCCCAGTCGAATATGATATTTTTGATTGATGAATTCATATCTGTTTTGACTTATTTTGAGTTTAAACGCTTGATGGCTCTTATTGTTTCTCCTATCCAAAGAACAACGGAAGTACCCCCAATGATATATCCCCATTCAGTGAGTGACAATGGTTCGGTACGGAATACTTTACCTCCGAAGGTGACAATCATTATCTGTCCGAACAAGATAATCAAGGCTACTCCCAGCATCCCCAAGGCATGGGATGCATCTTTGAAGATAGAGTGGTTCGTTCCAAAGACACTGGCGTTAAATAGGTTCCAGAATTGCAGCATCACGAAAATCGTGAAGAAGATAGTGAGATGATGTACTGTCATGCCTTCCGGAAGACCTTTGAAGTAAGCCAATATTCCCATCAGTACAGCCAGGAAAGAAAACCCTACACCGAAAATATTCAGCTGCATGGCTTTTGAGATGATGAAGTCGCTCTGATGGCGTGGTTTTTCATTCATTACATCCATGCTAGGGGAGATAGATGCCAAGGCCATTGCTGCAAAAGTATCCATGATCAAGTTTACCCACAACATTTGAGTTACGGTAAGTGGAAGCTCTGTTCCAAAGAAAGCGCCAAGAAGTACACTCAGCAAGGCCACCACGTTGATGGTGAGCTGGAACACGATGAAGCGTTGTATGTTTTTATAAAGAGAGCGTCCCCACATGACAGCCGTAGCGATGCTATGGAAAGAGTCGTCGAGTAGGGTGATGTCGCTGGCCTCTTTAGCTACTGAAGTGCCTGTACCCATTGACAGACCTACTTGCGCATGGTTTAGGGCAGGTGCATCGTTGGTTCCGTCTCCTGTAACTGCTACTACCGCCCCTTTGCGTTGCAAAAGTTGTACCAGCCGTTGTTTGTCCATAGGGCGTGCACGGCTCATAACCTTCAGTTCCATGACTCTTTCCAATGCTTCATCGTCCGACAATGCAGCAAACTCCACTCCAGTGATGCGGTTTCTTTCAGAATCTTCCGGTTTCCATAATCCAATCTGCCGTGCAATCTCAGTAGCAGTACCCGGAGTGTCGCCGGTGACAATTTTGATTCCGATACCAGCCGACTGACATTTTTGTACTGCTTCCGGAACATCCTGTCGGATAGGGTCGCTAATGGCAAAGACACCCAGGAAATTCATACCTCCGGCGTTGACCAGTGCAGCGCAGTCTTCCGGTTCTCCTTCTTCTATAATGCGGTAGGCGATACCTAGAGTACGCATCGCTTTGTTTTGATAAGCAAGCAGTTGCTTGTTGTAGTCGGTAATTTGTGCTTCTTCAAGCATACATTTCCCCATTACGATTTCAGGAGCTCCTTTAATGTAGAGCACCTTTTTCCGGAGGACGGAAGAGTGTACCAGAGTGGCCATATATTTTCGTTCGGTAGAGAAAGTCAACTGATTGATAACATCGGCCGATTCACGTAGGCTCATATAGTTGGCTCCCTTATTTCTTAGCCAAAGCAATAGAGCCACTTCAGTGGGGTTACCCACTCCCGAAGGTTTCTCATTATCACCTTTTTCCTCCAGGAAAGCGGTAGAGTTGGTTGCAATACCTTCTTCTATCAGATTTTGTTTGCTTTCATCAATGCGTGCATCATCTACCTGCATCAGGTTTTGTGTCAGGGTGCCAGTCTTGTCTGTACAGATAACGGTGATTGCCCCCATTGTTTCGCAAGCGTGCATCTTGCGCACCAGATTGTTGGTCTTGAGCATACGGCGCATATTGAGGGCCAAGCTTAAGGTAACACTCATAGGAAGCCCCTCAGGTACAGCAACGACAATCAGAGTGACTGCCATCATGAAATATTTCAGGATGATTCGTGCTATTTCAAGCCATTGATGCCAGTTGTTGATTTCATTGGCTGAAATGAAATGATAAAGGTCTTTGCTGGTGAAAATCAGGAAAGTAAGTGTTGCTATGGTGAAACCCACTTTCCCAATCAGATTGGCCAGTTTGGTTAACTGGATATTCAGGGGAGTTTCTTCCGTATTTTGTTCGGTAGCTTGACGGGCCACTTTCCCGATTTCAGTGGCGTCGCCCACTCGTTTTACGAGCATGATGCCATGTCCGTCGGTAACGGTAGTACCCCTCATGACTGAATTTGACGGATAAGTTGCCTCTTCATCAAAATGCGCTTCATCTGTAGTCTTGTTTACCATCAGCTCTCCGGTAAGGCTCGATTCATTGACTTGTAGCGATACGGCTTCCAGCAAGATGCCATCGGCAGGGATTTCCTCTCCGGTATTCAAGATTACGATATCTTCCACCACAACTTCTTTTCGGGGTATTTCTTGTACCTTTCCGTTTCTGATGACTGTAACTGGAGTTTCTTCATTGACGGCATTGAGCAATTCAAACTTCTTGTTGGCGTCATATTCAAAATAAAATCCTATTCCGGTAGCCAGAAAGATGGCAAAGAATATGCCGATAGTCTCCGCATATTCGTTTTCAATGATGGAGATGATTAGCGAAAAACAGGCAGCAACCAATAGGATACGTATTACTGGATCTTGGAATTTCTCCAGATATAGTTTCCACATAGATGCCTTTTCGGGAGGGGTGAGCAGGTTACTTCCATGAGTATTTCGACTGTTGAGTACCTCTTGATCCGTCAATCCGTTCAAATGGTTCTTGTGAGCATTTTGTGACATATCTCTTATTATTAAATTATTACGATACGCAAAAATACAATATATATCCTTATGCTTACAATGATTGCTTTTTTTAATAAAAAAATATATTTATTTGTTGCAAAATTCGCTATAAACTATTACTTTTGCATCAGCTTTAAAGAAAATAAGCACCGGACTTGTAGCTCAGTTGGTTAGAGCAACAGACTCATAATCTGGAGGTCCTTGGTTCAAGCCCAAGCTGGTCCACATTGATAATCAGGCATCTACAATTTATTGTAGATGCCTTTTTTCTTGTTCGCGAACACCGTGCGAACACCAAAGTAACCTTATAACACTTACCGAACACATCCTTTTTCCCTATTTTTATAAGTTGCGAACACGCAAAAAATATTTTTTCTTGCGAACACAGGCTGCGAACACCGTGCGAACACGGAAATTCAACTTTTCCCCACTTTCAGAGAGGGACATACGGGGTTTGCTGAATGCTTACAATTAAGTTTTTCTATGAAATAACATCAGAACCAAGAAGTATTTTGATAACTTTGTAATGCCAAATTAAAAGTTTTTGATAAACGCTGTTTTATGGTGAATAAAAGTAATATGATAATCAAGTAAAGATACCACATTATGCATAAACTTCAGAACTCTATCATTACATTTATAATCGTTGTGGTATTGATAGCCTGTGACAGATATACACCAACTTTGAAGCAAATGGAAATGGCTGAAAACTTAATGAATACCCAACCCGATTCAGTCCTTGCCATATTGGAAAATATTCCTTTTCCAAATATAGGAAATAAAAAGATAGTAGCCAGATATGCGTTGCTCAAGTCCATGGCCTTGGACAAAAATTACATTGACACGACAACTTTTGATGTTCTTCAACCTGCCATTGATTATTATATCAATAACGGAACACCCGATGAACGGCTCCGAACCTATTATTATCAAGGCAGGATTTATCAAAACCAAGGCGATAATAACTTGGCTATGCAAAGTTTTATGCGGGGAAAAGAATATTGTCAAGAAGCATCAGATACTATGACCATGGCAAATCTTTTGGTCGCACAAGCAACCATTCTATATTCGACTTATAAGATTGATGATTTTATAAAGAATAATCTTGTGGCAGCGAAATTATATAAGGACATACGTCGCCCAGATTATGAAATATCTTGCTTGGCTAATATTTTGGATGGAAGTATTCTTAATAATAATAAAAATCTTGCGGACAGTGTTATGTCAGTTGCACAGGAACGAGTTAAACAAAAATCCGGTCTAGGCATTGTTATTGCTCCTTACGCTCTTTCCTATGTGTTGAAATTTGGCAAAAAAGAAGATATTGTTGATGTATTACATTATTATGAAACAATGCAAAACATCAATGATGAAACTAAAATGGATATTGCGGAGGCCTATTGTAGAATAGGTGATTCATATAATGCAAACCGTTTTATGAATTCGATAGATTCTACTTCAAAAGTAAAATCATCTTTGAAGTATTTGGCAATTAAACCTGGCATTTTAGAATTAAACGGAGATTTTGCTGGAGCATTGATGGCATATCGTAATTTTTCAACAACTATTGACTCCATACACCAAAATATTTTTTCTCATGATTTGTTATTTGCACAAGAACGCCATGAAATGGAAAAATCCAATTTGATGGAAAAACAAAGAGTTGATAAAATTATTTGGTTAAGTCTGTGTATAGTATTTATATTACTAATTATTACCGGATATATTTATTATCGCTATAGGCTGGGACGAGCCAAAAGTTTATTGGATGTTCAAGAAAGGAAAAGATTACAACTGGAACAAGAGTATCTCAAAAGAGAAAATGAAAACCTTGAATTAAGAAGTCATCATGAGGAATTAGAAAAGCATAATCTTCAACAGACCAATGAAAAGCTTGCATTGGAAAAACAAGCTGCTGAATTGGAATGTGAGCGTCAATCTTTGGTTGCAGAAAACCTTCGGCTTAAAATTCATCAACTTGAGAATGAAAGTGAAACTCTTAAAGAAATATTGGGAAAACAAAAGGATTTAGCCAAACCAATCGAAGAGGCTATCAAAGTAAGAATCGAGATGTTGAATGGATTATTGGCTTCACAGATTACGGACAATGACACATACGCAAAACCCTATGGAACTTGGAAAGAGCAAATTATCCAAGATAAGAATGAGTTCATGAATACCACTCGCCTGGCGTTTAAGGCTTCCCATCCAAAGTTCATTGAATACCTTGAACAACATGGACTTACTGAATATGAAATCAATTACATCTGCCTTTATGCTATTGGACTTCGTGGAAAAGAAGTAGGTGAATATATTCAACTGAAAAGGCATTATCATATCAGCAGTGATGTGCGTAAGAAACTTGATATTGATGAACATCAGACTAACATTGGGATATATGTTAGAAAACTTATGAAGCAACTATAGTTTGATTATATAATAACTAGTTTGCCCATTCTGAGACAGTCTATCTACCAAATCTGGTAAATGGACTGTTTTTTATATAATTTTCCATCATAGCTCAATATGTCAAACCTGATTTCGAATGTACAGGAAATAGCCTGTATTAAAAAGGACTATAATTTATTATTCTGTGTAATACAAAATACCAATGTTAAACATTGATTTTTGATAGATGTTTGAAAACAAAAACGTAAGCAGTCAGCAACCTCCGCATTCCCCCCTCTGAAAGTTCTTTTTAGTTTTGCTTGAATTTAAAACGTGAAACAATGTTTAGAAGAATTTAAAAGGATTCATGACGAATGGAAGTCAACGGGACTTTCCATTCGTGACTATTGTCACAACACCGGCTTTGAAGAAAACTAGTTTTATTATTGGCGTAAGAAACTTACAGAAGCCATGCTGCCGCAAATCAATGGTTTTGTTTCCAGTGAACATGTTTAACCGGAACGGTAAGTTGGGCGTATCTGCCACCGTAATCTCCAAAGAGCCGACGGCTCAAGTACCCTGTGAAGTGGTATATCCCAATGGTGCTTCTTGCTCATTCAGAGTTATTTGTCCCTGGAAACGCTCCGTTCATCCTCTTATGTAGGTAGCCCATATTCAACCTCAATGATTCAAATCGTTTTTTCCTGTATCTGTATCCTATGGACATGCGCAAAAGCTTCTATTCGCTGAACGGTATTGTGACCAACCTCATGGACATGAACGTTCAGGCCGGTGATGCCTATATCTTTATCACAAATCATTGGTCGGATTGAAAATACTCCATGTCGAGTATAGTGGATTGGCCATTTACAACATGAAGCTTGAATGGGTAGCCTTCAAACTTCCCGACATTGACACCGATGACCCAGCTACTTCAAAGGGTCAAAAATGAGCTGACCAGATGATGATCGTACAAGGGATATTCCCGGAGAAGTTCACCGATGCGGCCGCTGGGATCCTAAGAATAAGTAGTTGAATGCTTATACAAAAACAATTATATCTTCTTTGATATATAGTATTATGAAAAATCAAGGAACAACAATGCCAGCTATCTGCATCCGTCAAACTTTCGGTGTCTATGCACAGAAAAGGCCTCCCTTTTATTTGTAAACGATTGATGATTAGTATAATAAAAAAAATACTGTCAAACATTTATCCTTGGATGAAAACTTTTTCTGAAGTAATTTTACATCAATAAATAAAAAATCAATAATAAAATGAAAAAGTTACTATCGCTCATCGGAGTTTTTATTCTTATCGGAAGCCTACAATCTTATGCGTCAAAACGTGAAATTTATATGGATTTCTACAAGACTGGTCATGTAGATAAAAACACAACCGTCCATCGTTCTCCTATGAGAATTCCTATTGATGTATATTATGATGAAGAATTACGTCTAATAGAAATTTCTGGTGATAAGAATATGAATATTCAAATATACCTGTGCGATGAGAATGGAAATACTATAAACTGTTTCCCTTCGATTAATACTATATTGGAGGTTCCATGTGATTATAGTGGTCTAATCTCTATAATGATAGAAAGTGAAGATTGGATTGCCACAGGAAAGATTGTCATATGATATTTTAAGCATCGAACTTTATGATATGCTGAGGGGAGACTCGAAGTGTACATTTAGAAAACTGAAAGATTAAAGTCGACAATAATCCCACAGACCAGACTGTTCAAAGGCGCGGAATCTGAAAAGCGAAATGAGTAGGAGCTAACTATAATAGAATATACTACCACAAATTATGTATTTGAAAGTATATGTCTAATATAACAAAAAAAACAATATGGTAAGAAGTTTTTATCTTGCAGCGGCAACTATCCTTGGATTGGCAATCAGTTCTTGTACGAATGATGTCAACGAGGATATAATAGCTGATGATTCCGGTACGTTGTCAAATACCAAAGCAGAATTTGTCGAACTCAAATCTGGCTTTACAATTAAAAAAGATAATGGTGTGTATTCAATGGGAGATATCCTGCTGTCAGAAGAGCAAGTGAAATTGCTGGATGAAACAGGTGCTCCATTTGTGCCCATGGAGGAGCCCAAATTGGCTCCACTCACATTGCCAGCAATGATGGGAGGGGCAATGGTAGAAAATAAAACCAGATCCTGCGCTGTATATCCTAACTATAATTTATGGGCTATGGTACGTTTTGTGTATGCACCCGAAGGATATGCAAAAGAGACACAACTGGAGCCTTATACCAAATCTATTATTCAAGCGGCTCTACGACATTGGGAAGCTACTACAAATGTACGTTTCTATAATGCGACTGGACAGCCTACACATGATGATACATATAACATAGATTATCCATACATTTATTTCTGTAATGGCACTGGAAACAATTCCTATGTTGGAAGAATTGGTGGTAAACAAGTTCTCCATTTGGCACCATGCCAAACTATGGGAATTGCAGTTCATGAAATAGGTCATGCCATTGGGCTTTACCATGAGCAGAGCAGAAATGATCGCGACAACTATGTAACCATCAACATCAATAATGTCGAACCAGAGGCAAGAAGTAACTTTAACAAGATAACAAAGAACTATTACAATATGGGAGGATTTGATTTCTCTTCTATAATGTTGTACTCTTCATACGATTTCGCTATAGATCGAACCATTCCAACCATGACCAAAAAGGATGGTTCGACGTTCGACGGACAGCGAAATGGATTAAGTGATGGAGACCGCCGTTTCCCGAATTACTTTTATCTTCCATATATAGCACGTTCTGATACATACGCAGAATTAGACACTGTTATGTATGACGGAAATAATGTTCGATTAACCAAAGCGCAGATCCGGGATATTCAGGCCCAATTAAATAATGGAAATCCGAATCCTCCTGCCAATGGACGAATTGAAAATCACTTTTAAGAATATAAACAGTATGAATGTTAAATATTTAAGTTCATTTATAGTTCTGTTGCTGTCACTCTGTACCTTATCCTGTTCTGACGACAATAACGAACATGATTGGTCAGAAGAAAAGGTCATTGAAATTTCTCCAGAAATTGTTCCAGCATATATTTGGGGTGAGCCAAACGAAGTTGATGGTATGCTGATTAGAATTGAAGGTGAAAATCAATGGAAAGCATATCCGATAACCTTTATTGACGGATTCGATTTTGAACCAGGATTTTCATACACTTTACAAGTGAAGATTATTCATGTGGTGAATCCTCCTCTTGATGGTTATGATGTGCGATATAAGCTAATATCGCTTATATCTAAAACAAAAGTGGAGGAATAAGAAGAGAAAGAAATATAAATCTAACCATCAAACCCAAAATTAGGGTGTCCAGTTTGGTGTTCCAATTTTTAGTTCGAAAAAAGATATGACACGAGTTCCAAAGTACTGATAATCATGTCTCATTAAAACATATTGACCTAATTTATTAGCAGTACTTTTCTGTCTGTTAAAATCACGTCTAAAACGATACTGTTTCTATCGATAATCAGTAGCTTAGGTTGTTAAATCAATATTGAAAACGAGAACGTAGAACTGGACATCCTACCAAAAAGATTAAAGTCGACAATAATCCCACAGACCAAACTGTATAACAAGATTTAACCAACATGTTTAACAACAAACAATTACAGAAATGAAAACAACATTGCTTTCAAAAGAAGAGCTTCGCTCTATCCTCGGTGGAAATCTCAAAAATTGAAGGAACTAAAGATTTCAGCTATTCAGGTGACGAATGATGGGTTGGAAGAAGTACACAACATGCTCAGACCTCATAAACAGAATCAGAATAATGACAGTTTTCAGAGGATTATTCACAATCTTGACGACTTATTCTCCGTATATCCAGAGATTAGAGTAGGATTTAGAATCAATGTTCACAAGTCTAACCAATCTGAATATCCTCGAATTTATGGCTTTCTCAAGGAACAATATTGTGAATATAAAATAAACATTCATCCTGGATATATCACAGACGATTTTTCTGCAGAGTCTAATAACTGCTGCTTTGAGATAGATGAAGTCAATAAAGATACTATCCAAAATATTGTGTAAATGACAAGATGGTTACTATAAGGTTCGTAAAAGAGAACCTTATAGCACCTATACATATTGTAAAATTCTAGGTCTTATTTCAATAAGAAATACAAAAACCAAACTCCCGTATACCCTACAAAGAATATAATTAAGGCCTTCATCCAATACGAAGACAACCAAATACCTCCTTCAGCCACTAGGCTGCGAACTTCTCCTTTATGATTCTGAATCTCAATCTTTCTTGCTCTTGCATGCTTTTCCAAGAGTGTCTGTTCATCTTGAACCATTTTTCTACAGAGTCCATTTATTTTCTCAATATCTGTAGTGTCTACTTTTGCACGCAATACCACCTTTTCCTTCATGTAAACAACGTGTTCTTGACATAAGGCTAAAGTCTTTCGGGTTTCTGTTATGGCGTTGTTCAGTTTTTCTATACAATGGTTCGCTTCACGATAAGTGGCTGAAATTTGTTGCTCAATAAGAGCCAATTTAGCAGTTGTTGACTCTATTTTCTGTAATTTCAAATCAAGTTCAGAGGTCTTTTCTTTCATTTCATTCTCTTTACCGATTTGTTCCATGACATCTGAGATGTCACCTATATAATTTTTACTTTTTCTTAAACTCATAATTATTTCTTAAAGTTATTATCTTCTCATTCCCTTTCTTCTTTTGCAAAGATGGTTGGCCATTTGAGCACATCTGCGGGCCCATTCGCGGTCGTCTTCTCCTGGATCTCTGCCCCATCCTTCTGTAGGGCCACCACCGCCACCACTAGAAACAGCCATGTGCGTAGCTCCATCCAAATATCCAGCGAAAAGAAGAAGGGCAGTTTTGCACACCTCTTCAAGGGACGCAAATGAATCCTCATCAACCTGACATTCCTGACGTATCAGTCGGTCTATGTCTATAGGTAATTCTATATGATAGGTATGGTATTCGTCTGTAGAGATATCGTACTTCATCATAGCTGTAGTCTCTCGTAAAGCTTCGCTTTGAGGAGCCTTTATTCGAGGGGGATTGTCTTGACGATTGTTTTGTTCGGACTTCACTTCCGCATGATGCAATTTTTCCCATGTATTCAAAATCTTTGATGGAGTGAGATTGCGACTTTTCCCCAACTCAGACGATTTGTAACAAGAGTTCCCTCTTGTGACAGAATACCCTTTGACGATACCTGTATTGTTACAATGTAACTTAACAGTGAGTCCAAGTCTACGCAGCTCTTCGCTGTATTTAGGCCAACTGAAGTTCTCCATTGAGCGAAGTACTTTCATACAACAATTGGATATTTGCTCCTTGTTACGTGTGCTGATATCCTCTGCTTGAATCCATCCTCTTCTTTCATTGATGATATAGGCAGCCTTCATGGCCCGTTCATAAATCATGTGGTCATCATTGACCTTTCCTGTATCGTCAACTCGGTTCGCATCTATGTGAAGATGTAGGATTCCACTGACTGCATCCCGATGGAGTGCCACTACGTACTGGGAATTCTTGATATTGGTAGATTTGGCACTTGCCCTCTTGGTTCTTTGTGAAAGGTCTACTGAGTCAAATACCTGAATAAACTCATCTGACAGATTTCTCCAATCGTCCAAAGTCCATCCTTCGGACTCTTCAGGTGCAGGGGAAATCTCCATTCTGATGACATTACGCTTAAGTGGTTTCCCATGATTGATATTTTGGCCATAGTAACGCTGTGTAAGAATCATTCGCGCATACATGGCCTCGGCTGAGATATTGTCAGGTAAAAGATTCACCTTGACAATATCTGCCTTATCCTTTTCAATGGAATACCGAATAGCGTTAGCACCGTGTGAAATGGTTGCTGCTTTAGCTATCATGAAGGGGCCAATTTAAGTTGTAATATTATCATTGATTTCTTTCCAACGCTTGATCAGAGGAACGGCTGCATGCATCCATTGTTCTACGAAACGGGTGTCGTTGAAATAAATTCCTCGCTTGTCACTTTGGATTTTCTTTACCGCCACTGAGATTCTGATAAGGTCTGCACGTGCATCGTTCAGACTCTGTAGCGCTTCAATTTCATCACGTGTAAGACACTGCTTGGGATGCTGACTCAACGCACATTTTCGTATATAGTCACTCAGTTTGAGCCCACAACTGTTTGCCAGTTCGTTGGCCTTATCATATTCTTCATCTGTCACTCTTGCCTCAAGGCGTTTGGTACGCTTGATAGGCTTTTCAATAGAATCTTGTTTCATTTTTCTTAAAATATAATGGTTTAAAATGTTGGTATAAAAGAGGTGTTACATTGCGAGCATGCGAGTAGTGTCCATAGCTAATGAGTATGAATGAACGCAGTGAATTTGTGCGACATTGGCAATTCTTGCAATACCTACCATAACTTTTTCGGCAGCGTTAAAGTATCTCCGGTTACGTTGTATAATGTATCCCGTTCTGTTTGCATAGCCAGAAGAAGGTGGATATGTTGACTGTTTGGTAATTGCGTCTCAGTAGATCAGTGAACATCTTGTCTGTTTTGGCTGAAGAGTATTCGCTGTTTTGCTGACTGCATATATGGAAATAGGTTCTGCCTTCTTCACCGAGAGAAGCCAGGGAGCAACCAACTTTCAGCCACTCTTCATAACCACTTGTGATGTCTGTTCCTGTCCGCTGAATTTCTTCACAACATTGACTGACACTAGACACAACATCCAAATCAGAATTCCACTTTGGAAGTGAAATTTTGGTTGGTTTAGGCTCGATGAAAATACCCTCGTATGGTTTTGCTTCATAATTTATAATAGGCGTATCGTCAAAAGTCATGCAACGAAGTCGGGTGATATCGCTACAGGCTGAATCAATCTCAATGCCCATACGCTTGAAGTCGAGTTGCAACTGTCTGAATTGTTGTAAATGTTGTGCCGGATAACGTAGGGGAAGGATAGCAAACAGTCCGTTTCCACTGACGCTAAGTGCAGCATAAGCAATCTGAGGCAAAATGGATAACTCTTTTTTGAATTGTATCCAATCGTCTATGTCTGGATTTTCCTTAGCATCTACATCAACGCATATCAGTTTAGAGTGGTGTTGCAGGTTGGCTTTCGCCCTCGTAGGTGAGAACACACCACTTATTGTTGCTTGTGGAAGTTTCCTTTTGTACTTGTTACGTTCAGCTTTGTCTTTGATTTCACGTATAGTCTTAATTTCATCTGCGTGTCTGTTGGAGAAAAGAAAACTTTTGAGTGGTCGTACAATACCTGTATTATCAGTCACTCCATTATATACAGACACATTCTCTTCAAATATATTCATGGTTTGGGTAGCCGAGGTTTACACGTTGCGGTTGCGGAATAGCATAACAGATTGAGTATCAATAGAGTTGTATTCAAGTAGACCGCAACTTCAATTTATAAAGGAGAAATGTTATGCTTGCTGAGCAGGTTGCGGTGTTGATGTATCGCAATCCTCTGATACTGAGATATCTTCAGTGGTATCGCAACCGCAACCCCGCAACTCAGGGGCAGAATTAATTACCTTACTCACATATTGTCTACTAACTCCCAAAACGTCTGCTAGTTTTTGAAGATTGATTTTCTTTCTACCATAGCACTGAACAAGTGATATTAGAATCTCTTTCTTAGTTCTTATGGCGATAGAAAAATTATTGCTTTGAGATTGAGTCAATACTTTGCGACCACAGTCTTCAAAATACCGCATACATTCCACACTATATTGCATTTCTTCGGCCGAAATAACGGTAGACTCTGGAAGGACAAAGTATTTTCCTGGTCCCGCTGCTTTATGACATGAAAGAATATGTACAATTGCACACCATTTTAAGACCTGTATTCTCAATTTGGACAACATGGATTTATATGAAGAGGGCACTAACGCTACTTTATGTACGGTTTCATTATAGTAGTTTATGTAAACATCCAAGGCTTCAGGACTAAGAGTCAAATACATATCGCTCATATTCAATAACGCTGTGATAACTTCTTCCCATGCAGTTGTGTGAGATTCATCTAAAGTTGCCTGAGAATATTCTTGGATGTCAACGACATCAGGATAAACGAAGAGCCAACGCTGAGTAAAGCCAACACTAGCCATTTCCTCAGTGAAACTTTTGTGGATAATATCTGGCTGGATGCCTCCGACCATACTTAAAAAGGGACATTCTATATATATAGGAGTCTGAGTCTTTCTGGTGATAGATATTGGTGTACCATCCCAAATGGAAAGATAGCTGCTGATTTCACCACTATTATTGTATCGTCCCATATCATCAATAAAACCCTTCAATTCGTCACGATAGAGCAATAATCCATTGTCTTCGTTTCTATTATCATCCATTACCATGAATAAAGCCTCGGGAGTAATGTCTGAAACAAGCAATGGGTGAAAAGTGGGTCCATCCGTATCTGAAGAATTCTTTAGTTCTTCACGCAAAGCCTTATATACCTCTAACCGACGACCATTCTCTTTGGATAATGGTTCCATCATTTTCTTAGTAGGAGAACTTTTGTTACACCCACTGTCAGCAACATGACATATCCAAAGATTTGGATGGTTCTTGTATTTACCATCAAAGATGGTTATATGTTTCCCACAAAAAGTGCTTACAATTGCAAATAGAGTAGTAGTAATAAATTCACGAGGACACTGATAAACTTCGGTAAAGTGATTGATTATACCTTGAATTTCTAGACGTAAACCATATATTGGGAGCTCTTGCACTGTCTGTATTTGAAGTGCGTTTTCTGTAATATTAAGCATACTTTTACTCTCCCTTTAAAATGGCAATTACATCTTCATATTTATAGTACACTCTATGTGCACCTACCTTGATGGCATGCAGTCGTCCTTCCTTATTCCATCTCCATAAGGTGGGAAGTCCCACATCCAATAATTTGGAAGCATCGATGCGTGTCACGTAACGTACACCATCACAAATGATAGGTTTGATGATTTCGCCATCTTTAGTAACATCCTGCAATGGTTGTTCCTTTTGAACGGAAATAATCTTATTAGCTTGTTCATTTACCATAGCATCATAATCCTCTTTTCTAACAATCACAATCTGGTCGCTGTTTAAAAAATAATTCATATTAATTTGATTTTAAAAATGATTAGCAACCAACCTGAAATTGTCTTCCATCAATACAGTTGGCCCGGCTTTTTCAGAGGTGATGGAAGATTTTCACCTCGAATCAGCAATGCAAAAGTATCTGATGCAATCTAAAATAGCATTATGAAATGTGTTGAAATTCAGCAAAGTAAAACAAAGTCAAACCAAGTAAAACGAAGTCTAAAGTAGTCTAAGGTTCTAGTACGAAGAAGTACAAAGAAGTACAACATGGCAGGAAGGAAAGAACGCAAAAAAATCCTCCACAAGCTCATGCTTATGGAGGATGTAATTAGATAAATGTGATTGTTTGAATACCTATAGACTAGAATTCTCTAATGTTGCGAGTGTCTCTCGCAATAGTTTCTTATTTTCTCGTAGCTTGTCAAAATTGGTCTTTGAATATGCTTCACTAGAAGCTAAGCTTTTAGCACGTGAATAGATTTGTTTGCTCCCTACATTTTTTTCACCAAATAAACGTTCAATACGTGCATATGGTGGTATCGAAATAAACCATCCTATTTCTTGTGCACAATAGAATAGTATGTAACTATTGGTCCTTCTATTCGCATCAATTTTGAAAAGTTCATGAAAACATTCTAGTATTGGTCTGTTCCGGAACTCATTGCAGATGTACTGTTGTTTGAATAATCCAACCTCGCCATCAATGTCTTTTAGTACTTGAACGGATTCTGTTGCCTGAAGTGTTGTGTCTTCTTCATCATCCTCACAAGGTATAACGGTTTGCTTAGCTCTATTTCTTTTGGTTACCCAATTTTGCATCACATCTGTAATAGGATCAACTATGAACCATATTAGACAACCTATAATAATGATAGAGCATATAATCCCATCAATCTTGACAAAGAGACGTGCTGATGATGAAATATCCTCGCCTGCAAGCATTAAACCTGTGGCTACAACAAGTGGCATGCCAAGACACATTGCTGTAATTGTAAAAACCTTAAAAACTTTATCGTTAACCAACTTCTTCATATAATGTTATAATGTATTTATACTTGTAATAGCCATTTCCAAGCAGGAAGGATTTGAATTCGTTTGTTTTCAACTTCCAATTCTTCTTCCTCCTCCTTGGTAATGATGTAAAGATTTTCGCATCCTGTTTGTTTGGATGCTTCCAGTAGACCGTCAATTTCCCGTTTACGGGTGTCGGAATCTGACATGCTCCAAGTGACTTGGTAGAGTGCAACGACCGTTTCGTCATGTTGGACCACAAAATCACATTCACCATTACCCAAGTAGTAGGTAATTTTTTCATCCGGTTCCTTCTTGCGGTTTAGTTGCATGAACACCGTGTTCTCAAGGTATTTGCCCATATCGTTACTTTGGGGTAGGAGAACAGCATTGCGCATACCGTTATCTATAACGTAATATTTGGGTAGCGAGTTGTGTTCCTTCACCAGTGAACGTTCATATTTGGGGATTCTTAAGAACATGAAGATGTCACATATGTAGTTGGCCCATTGGTAGAGGTCGTTCTTTGTAACCTTCAGTCCTTGAGAACGAATATCATTGTAAATTGAATTGATAGAGGTTGGTTTGGTCAAGTTGCCCATAATTCTTTTCACAAAATATCTCACCACTTCCGTATTGGATATCTTGTAATGTTCTGCCAAGTCTTTTAGCAACATGGTGTCGAAATATCCATGAAGCAGTTTTAGCTTCTCTGACTGTACGTCTGTTAGCACCACTTCAGGGAAAGCACTTGACTGGTTATACTCTACAAAGGCATTTCTAAGTTTAGCTTTGTCTTGCTCTAGATACGTGTTCACTTTGATTCCCTTGAAACGACAATATTCATTGAATGACAAAGGATAAGTTTCATACTCCAATGGATACCCTCTTAGGGCTGAACTCAGTTCTGTAGAAAGCATCGTGGCATTGCTTCCGCAAATGTAGATGTTCTTGCAGTAGGTCTTGTAAATTCTTAGAATGAAGTATTCCCAGTTGGTTATCAACTGTATTTCGTCGAAAAACATGTGTACCTCTTGTATAGGAATGTTGGGATACATTTCCATGTAGGAAACTATCACTGTATCTAAGTCTTCTATAGACAGATTAACAAGACGCTCATCGTCAAATCCCATCCAAAGGATATTTTCGCTTGGAACCCCACTTTCTATGAGGTTGTTAATGGCAATCATCATTAAGGTTGATTTACCACATCTACGAACACCTGGGATGGTTATAATCTTCTTCCTATTAATAGGTAACTTGATGTCTCTATCGATTACATCGAACGGAATTTCACTCTGCTTGATGGCAATCAGTGATTTAATAACGTCTTTCAGCATATCTTTCTTTTTTATAAATACAAATATAGTGGATTCTTTCCTTAAAAAAGAGAAAGAAATTCACTATTTGTATTTTATTTCGTGCATTCTCTTTTATTGTATTAATTATGTAAAATAATTCTATCTATATTAATATATTTGTATTTGGTGAACTTTAGCTTTTAGCTAAAAAGGAATCTGAATATTATAAATATAATCTTATTTCTATAACATACAAAATTATGGGAGAACAAGAAAATATCGAATTTCTGAATGGGGAAAATGAAGAAATTGAGTCCAATGACGACCTTTTTAATATAACCTCTTGGGGAGCTGATCCTTCCGTTAGAGAATTGATAACAATGTATAAGGAGGGGGACATCGTTATTCCTGAACTACAAAGAAAATACGTATGGGACAAAAAAGAGGCTAGTAGATTCATAGAATCGTTGTTATTGGGATTACCTGTTCCAAGTGTGTTTTTTGCAAATACTGACAATAATACCCGATTGATTATAGATGGCTATCAGCGTATAAAAACAATCGTTGATTATTATTCTGGTATTTGGACAGGTGATAATTCTGTCTTTAAACTAACAAAATCAGATAAAATAAATATTCGTTGGCGAGACAAAGCATATGTAGATCTTTCAGAAGATGATAAGCGTCGTTTTCGAAATTATACAATCCACGCAATAATATTTGAGCAAAAGCATCCACAAAATGATAGTGGGCTTTTTCAAATTTTTGAAAGAATCAACACTAGTGGAAAATCTTTGAATGCGCAAGAGATAAGGAACTGTGTTTCTCAAGGAAAAATGAATTCTCTTTTATTTAAGTTGAATAAAAACTCTGATTGGAGATTTTTGTTTGGCTCAGATGACGAGAATCCTAGAATGTTAGACCTGGAATTCATTTTAAGATATTTCGCTTTAGGTCAAAAAGAGATTATTGAATCAACGAAAAATCATATTTGTTTAAAGAAATTACTAAACGATTACATGAGTAGTCATATTGATGGTGTTGATTCTTTCTTTGAAGGATTAGAATCTCAGTTTATTAACACAGTAAGTTTTATTCGAACTCATTTTGGAGAAAGTGCATTCTATAATTTGCAATCAGATTTAAAAACCTTAAGGAAGAGATTCTATCCAACAATATATGATTCACTAATGATTGCCACATCTATTGCTTTAAAACATGGTTTTCAAAGTGATTCTAACCTAGAGGATAAACGCTTAACATTGTTGAAAGATGAAGCCTATAGAAATAGTATTACACAGGCAACAATGCAGACTGTTAATATTAAGACCCGAATATCTAGAGCATTAGAACTTATTTATGGATTGAAATATTCTGATTATGAATAATACAAATGCTCAAACTGCCATAGAAGACTGTGAAAGAGAGTTGGAAAAAATAAACCATCTTATTCAAGGGTTAGGTACAATGACTCCAGTTACCAGTTATTTGTCAAAGTATTGTCTTGTGAAGGTTTGTGGCACAATAGAATATTGCTTTAAAACAATAATTGCGGATTTTTATTCGGTTGCTTCACCTCAACTCTCTTGTTATTTGGACAAAAAAATTAGACAATCTTCTAAAAATCCCAGTTATAATAATATTTGTTCATTATTAAAGGATTTTAATGAAGAATGGAATCACCAATTTAAGAACACGATAGAGCACCATCCGTCAAAAACACGAATTCTTACATCTTTGGAATCAATGAATAATAATAGAAATAATTTTGCTCATGGACAAGGATGTACCCCTTCTTTTTCTGATATTCAATCGCAATTCTCCGATGCTAGAATTGTGATAAATATATTAGATGAAGTAGTCCAATAATTAAATTATTACATATTGATTGAAGGCAGTAGCAATGTTTATTGCTACACATATCTTTAATCAATATGTAATAATACATCTTATAATATATTCATCATTCTTTTCAACATAGCTTTCATTTCGTCTGGAGAAAGATTGTCTAAGTCCACGACCTCTTTCTTTCCTACGTTAAGCAATTTGTTGTTATTGCGGAAACGGATTTCCAATGGATACATATCTTGATAGCCAGTAGTGACATTGTTAGCCTGGGCGTGTCCCATACTTTCTGAAATATACAGTTCCTCAACTCCTGCTATCTTTAGATTGGTAGCAAAAGAGTGTCGGGCCCATGTTCCTGAAGGTTCCTTATCCCATTCAAGTACTTCTTTGCATATACGAATTACTCTGTCCTTAATATTAGAGTTTTCCTGTACACACAATTTTCGCATTTCGGCTTCTTCAGTGGCTCCGTTAAATATCTGAGGGAATACCACGCCCCCTCTTGTTGGACGTGCAGCAATTTCATCCAGAATATTACGTAAAGGTTCAATAATAGGAACAATGACGATGGCCATGCCATTACTACGTGCAGCCGTCTTTTTTCTTTGGAATTTGAAAGCTCTTCCTCCTTCTGCAAAATAAGTTCTGTCATAGATCAGACGTCCTGCATCAGCGAGATTGAATCCATTACACAAATACTGTACGAGAAACAGTCCGAGAGACATGTGAGCTCTTTTCCGATATTCGAATCCCCATGTGCTTGGGTATCGCTTTTCCATAAATACCTTATACAGTTCGGTCATTTCATCTATGGTAAGATAAGATTGCTGTCTTTTGCTGCCTCGTGGAATAGATATCTTCGTCTTGTCTGTATTGGAGAATGGATAGAGTTCTTCTGCAAGGTAACCTTGTTTAATGCATTCATTCCAGACCACACGGCTTGTGCGTAAGTACATGCCACGGGTAGCATCAGCAATTTTACCAACGAGTTCTCCATCAATGAGAATGCCATTTTTCATTGCATCATTCCATTTTTGCATAACATTGATGTCAATCTTAAAACCCTCAATACGACCCACCAATTTTAGAAATGAATTCAGGGCCCATTGGTAATTCTCTGCCGTACCTACACGGTCTTGCTTTTGGCAGTCCTGAATCAGATTCTGGTAAAAACGGAGCAGACTGTTACAGCAAAAACGGCCATGCTGTTACAGTTCTGATGCGGCAAAGTTAATGTTTTTTTCTTAAACT
>RCNI01000374.1_pt1 | contig 28445 bp, 28 predicted proteins | sample 2041151 | NCBI WGS metagenome assembly RCNI01 (sample SAMN09708214, study PRJNA481090) | feces metagenome | isolation source: feces | place: Antarctica: Albino Rookery | reverse complement strand
AACTTGGAAGCCTTTTCCTGTGCGGGGGCTTCATCTACTGCGGAAACAGCATTTTCATCCGGAGATGCCTGTTCCTCCGCAGCAAAGACCGGTGCTCCCAGCTGCATGGTCATGATGATGGCCATGAGCAGGCAGAAAAACCGGCTCCACTTTGTGCATTTGCCTTGCTTCATTAATTCATTCCTCCCATGTTACATGTTCGTTACACGATATTGACAACCATGAGCTGTTTCTCAGGAAACTCATAGTCGTTATCTTTGTAACTATAACATACGTGGAAATTATTTTCTATTTATTAGTTATACAAAAATATTTTGCATAATTGGGCAATATGCCAAAAAGCAGCGCTCTCATTCGGTGAATCTCGTCTTTTTGCAGATTTGTCAGCACCGAGAGCCCACATCTAAAAAACACCCCCTTGAAGGTTATCCTCAAGGGGGTGTCGGTCTGATTCAGCTGATCCGTCTGCAACAATATATGATTTACACCTGCATATCAGACATAATGTCCGCCACGCGATTGCAGCGATCATTACATTCTTCCATGTTTTTCAGGTAATACTTCGTAAACAACACATCCAGCAAATAGAGCTGGGCAATTTTTGCGCCCACCGAGCCATTCTGCTGCGGCGTTTCGCTGGCTCCGCATGGCAAAATAGCATCGCTCAACTGTGCTCCGGGTGATTTTACAAAATGAGTGACCAACACGGTCTTGATTCCCCGCTCCCGTGCTACGGATAAGTTATAAAGCAGCTCCTTGGTGGCGCCGGAATAGGAGAAGTAAAATATCACATCTTTTTCAGAGCAGTTTGCAATGGAGATTGCCTGCATGTGAGAATCGACGATGGGAAAAAACTTGTTGCTGACAGTAGAAAACAGGTGTGCTGCCACCGCTGCCATAATCACGGAGCCACCTTGCCCCATACACAGCACGCGGTCAGCTCTCCGAAACAACTCCAATGCCATCTCAATATCCTCGTCACGCAGCCCCTCCATGGTTTGGTGCATGGCATATGTATTGACAGAAAGGAGCTTGCTGCACAGCGTTTCAAAATCGTCGCTTTGATAAATCTCTCCCGAGAGAATATTGGAGGGTCCCCCCTTTGTATTTGTGGCATAAGCCAGTTCCAGTTTGAACGCCGCATATCCCTTGCAGCCCATACGCCGGGTAAATCGTGTAACCGTAGCATCCGCCACACCGGACTGCTCCGCAAATTCCGAGATAGACATATACTGGACCTGCATTTGATGTGTCATTACAAAATCCGCTACTTTTTTCTCCGAAGCGGTCAACAGATAGTATTCTTCACTGATTTTTGTCAGAATATTTTCATTGTTTAACATTTTTCCATCTCCGTTTCTCTTAAATTGGTGCTACTGCCATTCTTCTTTCCATCCTGTCTTATATTCGATACATTTTATTATCATCATAATATATTTGTTTGACAGTGTCAATTATGTACTTCATCTCCCACCTGACATAAAAGCTTCAGAGGCTATCCGGAAGTGAGCAGCCAATATTGTATAAACATTGATGCAAAGCAATTTGTTTTTAAGTAAAATAATAAAAGCCAGCTTTTCAGCTGGCTTTTATTATTGGTGCGGGCGACAGGACTTGAACCTGCATGTCTCTCAACATTAGAGCCTAAATCTAACGTGTCTGCCAATTCCACCACGCCCGCATTTTTGCCTATTTTATCATGTTCACAGCAGACTGTCAATCGAAAAAGGGACAGTTTTGCTGCAACTTGGGCGGTATGATTGATTTTAAGGCAATTGGCACTCTGTTTTTATGCAAATCTTCTTGACATTCCCATATCCGCCCGTTAAAATAGATGAGGTAATGTGTACGCTAGCGGGAGTGTATCTAGCGTTTCATGATATCCGGCCATGACCGGGGATTTGGGTTTGCGCCTCGTGGCATTTTATATTTGCTGATTTTTATACCACCGGGTTGGTATCCGGTGCGTTTTCACGCTGATTATATAATATTGACTGGGGCTCCGCTGTGCCCACCCCCCTTGGCTGAGCCAATTTTGAAAAGGAGGTGTGCATTGAATTATGGATCCATTATTGAAGATAATTTTGCTCGTTCTGGGCTTTATTCTGACTGCTGTGGTGTGTTTTGCCATCGGTGTCGTCTACCGTAAAAAGGTCGGCGAACGTGAAATCGGCTCTGCCGAAACCGAAGCCACCCGCATCATCAACGAAGCAATCCGCAGCGGCGAAAACCGTAAGAAGGAAATGCTGCTGGAAGCCAAGGACGAAATCCATAAATCTCGCACAGAGCACGACAAAGAAGTTAAAGAACGCAGATCTGAGCTTTCTAAGCAGGAGCGCCGTCTGCAGCAGAAGGAAGAAACTCTCGACAAGAAAGCTGACGCTTACGAGCGCAAGGACGAAGAGCTGAACCGCCGTCTGGCTAATGTTGCTCAGACACAGGCTCAGGCTGACGAAATCAAAAACCAGCAGCTGGCTACCCTGGAGCAGATCTCCGGTCTGACTCAGGAGCAGGCCAAGCAGTATCTGCTGGAAAGCCTGGAGCAGGATGTTCGTCACGATGCCGCCATGAAGATCAAGGAGATCGAGGCTCGTCTCAAGGACGAGGCTGAGGAAAAGGGCCGTGAGATCATCGCTACCGCTATTCAGCGTTGCGCTGCTGACCATGCCGCCGAGACCACCGTTTCCGTTGTGGCACTGCCCAACGACGAAATGAAGGGCCGCATCATCGGTCGTGAGGGTCGGAACATCCGCACGCTTGAGACCATCACCGGCGTCGATCTGATTATCGACGACACACCCGAAGCAATTACCGTTTCCAGCTTTGACCCCGTTCGCCGTGAGATTGCTCGTCTGGCACTGGAAAAGCTGATTGTGGACGGTCGTATCCATCCTACCCGCATTGAGGATATGGTGGAAAAGGCCAAAAAGGAAGTGGAGCGCACCATCCGTGAGGAAGGCGAACGTGCCTGCTATGAAACCGGTGTCCACAACCTGAACCCCGAACTGATTAAGATTCTGGGTCGCCAGAAATATCGTACATCCTACGGTCAGAACGTGCTGAACCACTCCATTGAAGTTGCTCACATCGCCGGTCTGATGGCTGCCGAGCTGGGCGTGGATGTAGCTATGGCAAAGAGAGCCGGTCTGCTGCATGACCTGGGCAAAGCCATTGACCACGAGGTTGAGGGCAGCCATGTTCAGCTGGGTGCAGATCTGGTTCGTAAGTACAAGGAAAATCCCGTCATCGTCAATGCCGTTGAGGCGCACCACGGTGACGTCGAGCCTAAGACCGTTATCGCCGTTCTTGTTCAGGCTGCCGATGCTATCTCCGCCGCCCGTCCCGGTGCTCGCCGTGAGAACGTGGAGAACTACATCCGCCGTCTGCAGAAGCTGGAAGAGCTGACCTGCTCCTACCCCGGTGTTGATAAGGCATTTGCTATTCAGGCCGGTCGTGAGGTTCGTATTATGGTCAAGCCTGAGGTTGTTACCGAGGACAACATGATCCTTCTGGCCCGTGACATTGCCAAGAAGATTGAGGCCGAGCTGGAATATCCCGGTCAGATCAAGGTCAACGTCATTCGAGAAACCAAGGCTGTTGAATTTGCAAAATAATTACCCCCAAAGAGGCGCACAGACGTGCGCCTCTTTTGTTTGTTGGACGCTTGCAAAAAGCGGTGCTACATGGTACAATGTTAGGATGAAAAGTATAGATTTTTTGCGGAATGGAGGGCAATTCCCATGCGCCGCTTTTTTATTCTGATTTTATGCGTGTTCATGCTGACCACCGTGGTCTTTGCGGAAAACACCGTTTCCAAGGCAGAAAACTTCTCTGCTCTTACCCCTGACGGAAACTGTCAGGTCAATTTGAACGTGACGATTCGCATTGACACAGCTGATACCCGACTGGTCTTTCCTCTGCCAAAAGGGGCAAAGAACGTCATGATGAACGGTTCCTCTGTCCGAACCAGTCAGAGCCCCGACGACGAAAATGCCGTTCTGGTGGATCTCTCTTATCTCGACAATGCCGTGGGCGAATACACCCTGTCTTTTCAGTATTTTTTGTCCGGCGTGGTCAAGCCCCCGGACAAGAAGGATAAACCTGACAGGTTGGAACTTCCCCTACTGTCAGGCTTCAAATACCCGGTTCAGCAGATGCAGTTTGCCGTGACGCTGCCTGATACCGTTCCGGTCACGCCCAATTTTTCCAGTGGCTATCTCCACCAGAGCATTGAGTCCAAAATCGAGGTCGTCGTTAAGGACAACATGGTTTCTGGCACGGTAAAAAGCCCCTTGCAGGATCACGAAACCCTGTCCATGCTCATGGACGCTCCGGAAGGAATGTTTACTGTCAAGCCTATTTTCCAGCGAGAGGGCAACCCGGAGCTGGCCATGATGGCCGCCTGTGGGGTGCTTGCACTGATCTACTGGCTGCTGACCATGCGTGCTGTTCCCCTGTTCCCACAGAATCGGATTGAACCACTGGACGGTGTCACCGCCGGGGAGCTGGGGTGCCGCCTCAGTCTTGTGGGCGTGGATCTGACCTCTCTGGTGATGACTTGGGCGAAGCTGGGATATCTGCGAATCGAACTCGACCGTCGTGGCAGAGTTTTTCTCCACAAGCGTATGGAAATGGGGAATGAACGGGATGCCGTGGAGCTTCAGCTGTTCAGAAGTCTGTTCGGGAAAAGCCGAACTGTAGACGGCACCGGTCTGCATTATGCCAAGCTGGCACAAAAAGCAGCACACACTTTGGCAGGTTCTCACGAAATTCTGAGAAAAAGCTTTTCCTGTGTACGCATTTTTCGCTATCTGGCAGCGGCCATCAGCCTGTTTTCCGGTGTGTGTCTGGCCATGAATCTGACTGCAATTCTGCCACTTCAAATCGTTTTGGCCTTGATTTTGGCTGTTTTGGGCTTTATCACCGCTCTGCGCATTCAGGACATCGCCGCCCGTCTCTTCCTGCGCAATAAGATGCCCGTGTATGTGGGTCTGGGATGCGCAGCCGTGTGGGTGGTGCTGGGTGCTTTTGCCGGTCAGCCCACGGTAGCTATTCTGGCTGTAATCGCTCAGCTGATTGCCGGCTTTGCCGCCTCCTACGGTGGACGCAGAACGGAGCAGGGCAGACTGGAAGCTCGGCTGATTCTGGGTCTGCGGCGGTATTTTAAGGCCGCCCCCACTCAGGAGCTGAATCGCATTATGATTCAAAATCCAAACTATTTCTTTGAAATGGCACCTTATGCCATGGCACTGGGCGTGGATAAGGCCTTTGCCAAACGATTCGGAAAGCTTCCTCAGCCTCAGTGTCCTTACCTGAAGGCCGATGTGCAGATTCGTCTAAACACAGAGGAATGGGCTATGCTGCTGCGGGAAACTGCCGCCATTCTGGATGCCCGATACAGACGCATGGAGCTTCAGCGTCAGCTGCCTTGGCTTGCCAGAATCAGCAGGCCCAAACGTCGCCCCAAGCGTCAGCATCGAACCACTGCCCGCAGACGCCCCAATCACCGATAACAAACAGGACGAACTGCACAGTTCGTCCTGCTTTTTCTTTTGAATGCCGCCAAAACATCATCTTATCAGAATGTATCTTTACTTTTTCCCAATTCTGGGGTACAATGGCAACACATATAGGTCATGGAGGTATGACTATGTTTGATAACCCACAAAAACAATTGAAGCAGCTGGAGGATCAGCTTTTGGCTGCTGAACATAACAAGGACGAAAAGTTCGAGCGACTTTACGCCGAGCTTCTCCGGGACTACGGCCCCGAGCAGGAGGAGTCTTCGGACGAAATCGTCTACCGCAACTACGCCAACAGCTACGGTCGGGATGTGCAGAAGCCTGCCAATCCTCAGGCTGCACCGTCTCAGAACTCCGCCCCTGTCGAGTCCTACACCGACGGTCGCATGGACCCCGTTGTACCGAATCGTAGCAACAAGGCTCTGATTATCATCATTTGCGTGGAGCTTCTGGGTATTGGTTTTCTGGCTGCATGGTGGGCTCTGCGGATCATGACCGTTCTGTGATGAATTCAAACGAACAGAAAATTGTCGGTCGTTTTGCCCCTACCCCTTCAGGGCGTATGCACCTGGGAAACGTTTTTGCAGCGCTGATTGCATGGGTATCCGTGCGCAGTCGCAGCGGTGAGCTGGTGCTGCGGATGGAGGATCTGGACACCCAGCGAACCAGTGAGGAATTTGCCGCCGTTCTGCGGGATGATCTGCAGTGGCTTGGTCTGGACTGGGATCGTGAGACCCCTGCCCAAAGTCGGCGAAGCGCGGTTTACGACGGCTACTTTGAAACACTTCGGGATATGGGTCTGCTCTATCCCTGCTACTGTACCCGAAGCCAACTTCACAGCGTCAATGCGCCCCACCTGTCCGACGGCACCTACGTCTACCCCGGCACCTGCCGGAACCTGACCGATGCCCAACGGGCAGCCTTTGACCGCAAGCCTGCCTGGCGTGTTCAGGTACCGGACAAGCTGTGGAAGCTACACGATTTGGTGCAGGGGGATTATGCACTGAATCTGGCTACCGACTGCGGTGATATGGTGGTGCGCCGTGCCGACGGCGTGTATGTTTATCAGCTGGCGGTCACCGTGGATGACGGCGAGGCCGGTGTGACCGAGGTAGTACGGGGCATGGATTTACTCAGCTCCGCTCCCCGGCAGATGTATTTGCAGGAACTGCTGGGATTTCCCCATCCTACCTACGGACATGTCCCCATGCTGCTTGCACCTGACGGACGACGGCTCAGCAAGCGAGATAAGGATCTGGATCTGGGTGTACTCCGGCAGCGTATGCGTCCGGAGGAGCTGATTGGTCATCTGGCTTTTGCCGCCGGTCTGATTCCACAGGACGAGGCAATCAGCGCCTTGGAGCTGGCAAGTGTGTTCACTTGGGAGAAACTCCGGGGCGATTCAATTTACCTGAATCTGTAATTTACCATTTTCGCTCCATTCGTTTTAATTTCTCATCCGAAATGTCGAATATGGTTGCATTTTTTATCATTATTGCTTATAATCCAATTTAGAGGAAAAAATCATTTTTGGAGGTTACTTATTATGGCAAACAAACCCGTTCTTGTTGTGATGGCAGCCGGCATGGGCAGCCGTTACGGTGGTCTGAAGCAGATCGATCCTGTTGGCAACTGCGGAGAGGCCATTCTGGACTACTCTCTGTTCGATGCACACGAGGCAGGTTTCGAGACTGCTGTCATTATTATCAAGGAAGCAATCAAGGCTGACTTCATGGAGACCGTTGGCAAGCGTCTGGAAAAGTGCCCCATGGAAATCCGTTACGCCTATCAGGAGCTGGACAAGCTGCCTGAGGGCTACACTGTCCCCGCTGACCGTACCAAGCCCTGGGGCACCAGCCATGCTGTGCTCTGCGCCAGAGACGCAATTGGTGACGCTCCTTTCGCTGTCGTAAACGCTGACGATTACTACGGCAAGTCCGCTTACAAGGTCATTTACGATTATCTTGCCAACAATGCTGACGGCGAAAAGTACAACTACTGCATGGTCGGCTATGAGCTGGGCAAGACCGTCACCGACAACGGCTCCGTTGCCCGTGGTGTCTGCGTCACTGACAATAACGGTTACCTGACCACCGTCACTGAGCGTACCCGCATCGAAAAGTACGAGGGCGGTATTCACTTCACTGAGGACGGCGGCGAGACTTGGACCGACCTGCCCGAGGATACCACCGTTTCCATGAACCTGTGGGGCTACACTCCCAGCTTCTTCAACGAGATCGAAGCTCGTTTCCCCGTATTCCTGGACAAGGTTCTTGGCAAGAATCCCGGCAAGGCAGAGTTCTTCCTGCCCTCCACTGTCTCCGAGCTGCTGAGCGAAAACAAGGCAACCGTTAAGGTCCTGCGCTCCCCCGACAAGTGGTACGGTGTCACCTACGCAGCCGACAAGCCTGTTGTTGTAAACGCACTGAAGGAAATGACCGCCGAGGGCAAGTATCCCGTAAACGGTCTGTGGAACAAGTAAAAACTTACACAAAACCCCCGGATGCTACTGCATCCGGGGGTTTTTTCAATATTGGATTATCCGCACACGGCAGGTGGCTATCCCGCACCCTTTGCCAGAGACACAATCGCCTGAGCCAATACCTCTGCGGCATAGGCAGCTTCCTGGTGGGTATTTCCAGCTGTGCCCACCTCCACCAATAGTGCTCCCGGGCTTTCGTCCTGATTAAACCTCTGAGAGCGCAAATTCAACGGTCTGCAAATTCCCGGCGCAATCCGCTCCAGCTGGGTATGTATCTTCAGTCCCAACGCCAGATTCTCCTGCCAGTTGGGATGCTTCAGCCCCGATGCAGTAGTCCCTATAACCATCATCAGCTGGGACGTGGTCTGTCCATTGACGGTAGCTGTGGATTTCCACTGCTTCTCATTTCCCACAGCATCCCTGTGGATGTCCATCACCAGCTGAATGGATGGGTATTCCTTTAAGTATGACTCAATGGTCTTTCGTGATCGACCATAGGACCCATTATAGGAGGGGTAGTCGTGGGTCGTCCGGTCGTGAAGAACCTTGATGCCGGCAGATTCCAGCACCTCAGCGATACGATCTCCGATGGAAACCATGTTATATCCCTCATCCAGCGAGCGATAGGGGGCAGTTTCCTTGTAATTCTCTCCGCTTTTTGTGTAGCTCTCCGTAGCATGGGTATGGTAAATGAGAACCGTCGGCTTGTCTACCGTCAGATCCCACTGAAGTGGCTTTACAATCAGCTTTTCCAAATCCGGATTCAGGCCTGCATCGTTGCGAATTTTCACATTTTTGGCATCCTCTGCCAAAAATACAGGAGCGTCCCAGCTCACTTTTTCAGGAAACAGCGGCGGCGGAGACTCCGGTGCAAAGAACATCAGCCCCTCAGATGGAGAAAACCGGACAATCCGTCCGGTTTCTAGGTATATCATCAGGGATGTAATGTTCGGTTTTGCCAGAAAATTCGCCACCGACTGGAACACACCCAGCGCACCCAGTCGCAGCAGCAAAGCACAGACGATAACAAATGCCCCCACCCGCAGGCTTCGGCGATGTTGATCCATAACAATCCCCCCATGTACGCAGTCAGTTTTGCGGACGTCTCCATTTGGGACGACTGCGCAGCGTCACCCGGAGATTGGCAAAAAATTCCTTCAGCAAGTCCGCACATTCTTCTTCCCGCAGTCCTTTTTCCACCTGCGGATGATGATTAAAATCCATGGAAAACAAATTACACACAGAACCGCATGCGCCGCATTTGGCATCTGATGCACCAAAAACCACTCTCGGAATCCGGGCATTGACAATGGCACCGGCACACATCGGGCACGGCTCCAAGGTTACATACAGCGTGCACTCCCACAGCCGCCAGCCGCCCAGTGTTTCACAAGCCTGAGAAATGGCCTCGATTTCCGCATGACCAAGAGCCGTTTTCCCGGTTTCCCGGCGATTTCGCCCCCGACCTACGATTTCCCCATGACGGGTAATGACGCAGCCCACAGGAACTTCCCCCTCTGCAGCTGCCTCCCGGGCAAGCGCAAGGGCTTCCCCCATCAGTTCAAAATCCTCCACAATGCCCCCTCCTTTTTGCCCTATCATACACGAAAAAGGGGAGCAACGTCAAGTAATATGTACCAAACACCGCCGTGTTGACAGTCGTAGGACATCTTATTCGTCAGTCTCTGCCAGCATGGCAGTAAACAGAATCGCCAGCTCGTCCCGGGAAAAAGGAGCATCCGGGCGGTTGCTTAACCGCCGATCCGCAGCAGCAAGCCGGTCTAGCAGCATCTGTGCTACCTTTTCTGCCTCCTCCTGATCCCGTGGCTTGCCCATCAGGAGATAGTCCGTGGATACTCCCAATTCCGTTGCAAGTGCCACCAGCGTCTGCACAGACGGTTCCCGTCTGCCCTGTTCATACATGCCCATGGCGCTGGGGCTGATTTTTAACCGTTCAGCCAGTTCTGCCTGACTAAGTCCAGCCTGTTTGCGAGCCGCGGCGATCCGTGGACCCAACATATTAACCACCTCTTCTATATTTGTCTAGCAATAGGATACCACACTTCCAATGAAAAAAAGAGTCAAAAAAAGGAACTTCTACACAATTCGACTGACTCTACACATTATGTGTAGTATACTAGAGAACACAGAGAAATCAAGTACCAAGGAGGTTAACGATGATCGATTTATTGGAATCAACCCTATTTTGGGATCCTCAACAGGAAAAACCCGGAGATTTTTGCCCTCTATGCGGCGGTGAGCGATATCTGCCGGGGCTTGTGTGCCTGCGGTGTGAAAGGAGAAGCATATGACCCTGAAGGAATTGAGCGTTTGCTACGAGGAAGCAGCGGTTCCCCTCCGAGCACGTCTTCGGGAGCTGCGCCAAAGCGTAGCAGCTTCGGACGACCCGGAGGAAATCTGGCACCTGAAGCGTCGGATTGCCGAACTGACCCCCATGCTGACGCAAATGAACGAACTGGCGGAGCTGACAGCCCATTACTATGACAGGGGGTACTATCGGAATGAAAAATATACTGTATGACGGCTATGAGGGGCCACGACTGCCACGGGATGTCCAGCTCAAGAGAGTGCAGCGTGTGATTCGAGAGGAGCTGACGCCCCTGCAGCGGCAGACTCTGATTGCCTACTATTTTCAGGAACAGAACATTCCGGAAATCGCAGCCCAGCGTGGAGTGAATAAAAGTACGGTCTCCAGAACCCTCCACCGGGCAGAAGACAAGCTGCGTAGATATTTAAAATACTAAGTTGTTCCGCCGTGATTTGCGTCACGGCCTATTTTTTTATCATAATTAAGTCACGAACAGCAAAAATTCATCGATTTCAACTGTTTTGCGATATAGGTGTATAATTTCGACAACTTTCGTGATTTCTTGGTGATATTATGTAACTAAGACAGCAGGATTTAGTCGGATTACTGCTGCCGTGGCATCGTCTTCCGATTTAGCGCTGCCCGCTTCCAGAATTTTAGCCGCCAACTCCCCTGTCGGCTGCTGGAATGCGCCAACTATACGACGTAGGGCACCCTCTCCGTCCACGCCGTCGCTGATGAGAATCAGCACCTCCCCCCGACATAGGGACAGCTTCTCCACCGTTTCCCGGGTATCTGACACCGACAGACCCGGAGGTGGTGTAGCTGTCCCTATTTTTTCTGCCCCGGCTCCGGTAAGCCGATAAGAAGGGGCTGCTCCCCACTTATAAATCTGCGCTCTGCCGCTGTCCAGATAGATTTCCGCCAAGTCGGCGGTAAACGCCCCGGCTCTGCCCCGAAGAACTGCCATGGCATTGACACTGCGCAGCGCATACTCTGCCGGAAATCCGGCAATAAGCATCCGCCGGAGCATGGAGGCCACCGTCTGTCCCTCCTGTGCCGCTCCCATCCCGGTTCCCATGCCGTCACACAGCAGTACGTAGTAGCGATTTTCCGTTCCTGCAAACCGCAGGCAACGGTCGCCGTTGGCCCCCTCCCGGCTGGAAGTGCAAACCGACACCTCCGGCTTATATCTCTGCCGCATCCCAATTCCTCGCCGTGGAAGCTGGTCGGATAGCTGCTGCAAGTAATTTGACAAAAACAAATACTGCTGCCCTACCGCTGCCCGGCACTCCTCCTGCCGCAGCCGCTCTGCCTTGATGGCTCGCAGCTGCTCCTGACTGCGCCGCAGCTCCAGCACCATCCGTCCGGGCTTTTTGCAGCCTGCGGGCAGGTTGGTATTTTCCACAAGTGGACGGTGAAGCAGTTGAGATGGCAGGGTTTTCAGACGCTCATGACAAACTTTTCGACAGGGGCAGCCGCCACAGGCACGTTCCTGTGCCCGGTCAACCAGCGCCTGCTCGTCAACAGGCAGCGGATCGATCTCCAGCAACATCTGCCTGCACTGACTTAAAACCCCGGAGGCAATTTCCAGACGCACCTGTGCCTGCCCCGTTTCTCCCCGACGATGGGAAAGCTCCGGTCGTGCCGGAAGCAGTACCGCCAAGGCTCCTCCCACTATCAATCCCGGCAGAGGCATCAAATCCCAGCTGCCGCATAGCCCCATTACCAGCAAATATACCGCCCCCGGTGCCGCATAGCCCGCCCATTTGCTTCCCCATGGAATCAGCCGGGTCAAATAGCTGAGCGTCAGTACCGCCGTCATGGGTACCTGAGAAATCCGGGACAGATCCAATGCCATTCCTGCCAGTGCCGCCGCCGGAAATGCCCCTCCGGCAGACAGCATTCCTCCGGCGATACATCCCAGATTGCAAAACGGAAAGGGTATGACCTGCGCCAGCGCCAGCACCCCCACCCCTTCAACCATCCAGTCAAGAACGGTATCACGGTTTCGTCGCACCTGCTGAAACAGCGCCGCTGCAGATGCACCTACCATGATTCTCAGAAGATACACCGGGACTTTTGTCTTGTCCTCCCAAACTACCTGAAATATCAGGCCCGAAAGGGACACCAAAAAGCCCGCAAGTCCCGGCAGTATGATTGGGTATTCCTCAATGACGGCTTTCCTTCCCACTGTCAAAGCCACAGCAAGGCCGAACCCCATCCACAAAAGCCCCTGAAGCCCTGCGCTGCCCCAGAACGCAAGATATCCCGCACTCCCTCCCAGTGCCACCAGCACTGCCTCCCATTCGGTACAGGCGCACAGCATCCCAAAGCACAGAGGGAGTGCATGATGGGCAAGACTGGCCGCACTGAGAAAAAATCCGCTCCCGATCCACAGTAAGGCCTTGGCTACTGCGCATACCCGTGGATCTGCAGTCCAGTGATGAAGCCTGCCCCGCCCCAATCTGACATAGGATTCAATAGAAGTCATCATTTGTACCACAGCCTTTCAGTAATGATAAAAAAATCCTATCACGCAGTAGAAAATTTTTCTGTCGCAACAACTACCGGGGAGAAAGAATCTTGCATCAGACTTTCGAGGCGTGTATAATAGACGAAAAGACGACGGGAGGAATTTCCATGGGACGAGAATTTGAACTAAAATTTGCTGCAAAGCCCTGTGATTTGACTGCAATTCAGGAGAAATACACCCATTTGACACCGATTACAATGGAAACATCGTATTACGACAATGAATTGGGCGACATGAGCAGACTCCATTGGACACTGCGCCGCCGAAAGGAAAATCAGCAGGTGGTCTGCGCCCTCAAAACCCCGGGGTCCGGCTACGGCAACTGCGAGTGGGAAACTGAGTGCGGCAACATCGAAGATGCCATCGAAAGGCTCTGCGGCATGGGCGCTCCAAAGGAGCTGCTGTCTCTGACAGCCCACGGGCTTCATCAGGTCTGCGGTGCCAGATTTACCCGTCTGGCAGGTCTCATCGAGGCAGAAGGCTGCACGGTAGAGCTGGCACTGGATCAGGGTGTCCTGACAGGCGCAGGCAGGGAAGCCTCCCTGTGTGAGGTGGAAGTGGAGCTGAAATCCGGCTCTGAAGAGGGTGCCGTAGCCTTTGCAAAGCATTTGGCAGAAGTCTACGGTCTGCATCCTGAGCCTAAGAGCAAGATTCAGCGTGCATTGGAGCTGACCCACGGTGCATAACTGTACATTTATAAAAATCGTACTTCAGAAATAGACAGGAGGACAACATGTCCCATTTTGAGAAATTGTTTTCAAGATATGACCGGTTGGTTCTGTTTGACACAGAGACAACCGGACTGCAATATAACCGAGATGAAATCATTGAGTTTGCCGCCGTGGTGGTAGAACGCCGGGACGGCGAGCCTGCTGTGATTCAGGAATACGATGAGCTGATTTCCTTATCTCCCGGCGGCTTTGTGCCCCCCAAGATTCAGGAACTGACGGGTATTACCAATCAGGATCTCCGGGAGCGTGGTCTTCCAAAAGCCAGAGTCGCCCGGGATATTGCGGAAATGCTTCAGGGAAATGCCCTGCTTTTGGCATACAACGCCCATTTTGACCTGAGTTTTCTGTATTATTTCCTGCTCCGGGACGGTGACCCTATGGTTCTCAAGGGAAAGGACAAGCTGGATTTGCTGACGGTTTACAAAGACCGCCGCCCCTACCCCCATAAGCTGTGCTCCGCCATTGAAGCCTACGGTCTGTCCGGCAAGGTGGTCAATTCCCACCGGGCTGTGGACGACGTGCTGGCTACTGTGGCTGTCATGGAGGAAATGGAAGAAGAACAGGATGATTTAGAATGTTATGTTAACCTATTTGGCTATAATCCCAAGTACGGCATTGAAGGCAGACCCATCAGCTCTGTTACTTACAAGCCCCAGCCTTACAATTCCTGCCAACCCCTGTACCTGTAAGCACTACAACTGACAAAAGGAAGGTTATCTCCATGATAAATGAACAAATCTATGCGTTAGGTGCAAAACGTTCCTGCATTCGGGAGTTGTTTGAGTACGGCTGTCAGCGTGCAGCTGTTGTGGGACAGGAAAATGTGTACGACTATTCTCTGGGAAATCCCTCCATTCCTGCCCCCGACGAGGTAAACGAAACCATCTGCCAGATTCTCCGGGATACGGACTCTCTGGCGGTACACGGCTACACCTCCGCTGTTGGCGATCTCGCCACCCGGCAGGCCATTGCCGACGACCTGAATGACCGCTACCACGCCGGTGTCCGTCCTCAGGATCTGTTTATCGGCTGCGGTGCTGCGCCGGAATTGGTGGCAGTTTTTAAGGCTCTTGCCGTAAAGGGCGCAGAAATTCTGGCTATCGCCCCCTATTTTCCTGAATATAAGCCCTTTGTCGAAGCAGCAGGTGCATCCTTTCAGGTAGTTCCTGCTGATTTACCCGGGTTCCAGATCGATATGGATGCCGTGGAAGCCACACTGACTCCCAATACAGCAGCCGTCATTGTCAACTCCCCCAACAACCCTTCCGGCGTTGTCTACACCGAAGAAACGCTAGGGCAACTTGGGGCACTGCTGAGCGCCAAGGCAAAGATCTATGGCCATCCCATCTACATCATTGCAGATGAACCGTACCGGGAGCTGGCCTACGGATGCAGCGTGCCCTTTATTCCAAGCATCTACCCCAACACGGTAGTCTGCTACTCCTATTCCAAGTCCCTTTCCCTGCCCGGTGAACGTATCGGCTATATCTATGTTCCCCAGCAGGCACAGGATGCCGATAAACTCTATGCCGCCATCGCAGGTGCCTCCCGGGTCAGCGGTCACGTCTGCGCCCCCAGTCTCTGGCAAAAGGTCATTGCCCGGTGCGCCCATCTGAGACCGGATTTGGCTGCCTATGACAGAAACCGAAAGGCTCTCTACGAAGCTCTAACCGCCATGGGCTATGAAATGGCGAAGCCAGATGGTGCTTTCTACCTGTTTATCAAAGCCCCCGGCGGTGATGCAGAAGCATTTTCCGAAAAAGCCAAGCAAAAGGATCTGCTGGTGGTTCCCGGAAACGACTTTGGCTGTCCCGGATATTTCCGTATCTGCTACTGTGTCAGCTTTGACATGATTCAAAAAAGCCTGCCTGTATTTGAGGAATTGATAACAGCAGGCTGACCCCTGTATACAAAACACGACCACGTCAAATGACGTGGTCGTTCTGTTTATTCTGCAATGAAGTTGTCTGCGGCATAGGTAAGGATACCGTTATACCAGGCCTCCATGCCGTTGGGATTCATGTGAACACCGTCACCGCCAATGCCTCCCTTACCGACAAAGGACCGGGTATCAATGAGTCTGACTCTCTGGCAATCCATTTCCTGATAATGCTCATAAGCAGCCATAATGTACTCATTGACCGTTTTTGTATGTACGGAAGCGGAGCTGGAATAAGGAATCAGCTGAAGGTAAATGGTTGCCCTTGGGCAGGATTCCAGCAGCTTGTCTACCACCTCAATGTACATCTTGTCATCAGCAGCAGGATCATAGTTGGTGCCCAGCATCATATACACAGCAGTAACCTCGTCACCGACCTTTTCTACTGCCTTGGAATAGCTCAATCCCTTAAACTCCGGGGAGCAAGTGGATTTTTCGCCATTGAGACGTGTGCCGTTGAAGAACACGTTCAAAGGGACACCAATAATTGCCATATACCGAGCCTCACCCAGCAAATCGTGTACCTTCAGGTAATTTTTCACCAAACCATAGGTCAGAGAATCTCCAATAAACAGGGTTCCCTCGTTAAAGCTTCCGTCTATCTGAATACCACTGTGCAGTTTTTCTTCCTTATTCATTGCATCAACAGGTATTGCAGGCTTTACTGTGTTAGGCTTAGGCTTTTTGCCATTCTGCTGAGGTTCTGTTTGCTGTACAGGCTCTGTCTGCTCCGGTCCTTCTGTTTCCAGCAGACCCCAATCCATCAGGATCAGGTCCCGGACACGGCTGCAGGCGCTGAGAGAAAGCGCAATAGCAAACACCAACAACAGGCTGATTACTCTCTTCTTCATTTTAAAATTACTCCTTTTCAGGTTTTGCGTATAAAACGCTCCTTGCACCTGGGGCAGGTAATGGAAATCTTGCCCTTACCCCGGGGTACACGAACCGGCTGATGGCATTTGGGGCAGTCGAAGTAGCGATGGTCCCGGTCCTTCATCCGGTCAAAGATTTGCAAAAACTTCCGATTTTCCTGATAACGCTTATAGGTATTCCGGGAGAAGCAGCGGAAAATCGCCCAAAACATAAGTGCATAAGAAATGGTGGTCAGAAGCAGGTTGATTCGCAGATTTCCAACAAACACAGAAATCAGGGATACCACCAGGCCGGTGCATAAAATGACCATATTCAGCTTGTCCGTGCCGTAGCGACCCGTCATAAAACGGCGAAACCTGTTAGAAAGATTGGAAAAGAATTGTTGAAACATAGCGCAATCACCTTAATATTTTGAAATCTCCTATATATTATATTGAAAATTATTTGAATTTCAACCAAACGGAGGCAATATTTACGGATTGTTTAAGAATTTTTCCATATTTTCTTTTCCTGCGGAACCCCTCTTGGCGCAAAGCAAAAAATATGGTATACTGTGTCGAAAAGAGAGGAGTAAGGTTCATGATCACACATACCCCTAAAAAAACAGTTCTGACCACTGTACTTTCCGCCGTGGCTCTGGTGCTCACAGGAATGTTGGTTGTCCTCATTCTTCTCTGTTTGCCCTATTTCGATCAGTCCCCACAGTCTGCGGATCCAACGGTTTCCACCGCCCCAGACCCCACCGAAACAGCCCTGCCTACCCTGCCCCCTCCCCCAAGGAATCCCTACGGTCCTCTCGATTTTCAGTATCTGGACGGAAAATACCTGTCCCTTACCAACGGAGAAGGCCGCATGGGCATTGACGTATCTGCCCATCAGGGGAATATTGACTGGCAGGCTGTCGCCGCAGCCGGCGTGGATTTTGCCATGATTCGAGTGGCTTACCGTGGTTACGGCAGCGGCGAGCTGAAGCAGGATAAATTCGCTGCCCAGAATCTGCAGGGCGCCATAGACGCCGGGCTGGATGTGGGTGTATACCTGTTTTCTCAGGCCATCAGCACCCAGGAAGCCACCGAGGAGGCGGAATTTCTGCTGAGCATCATCAAGGATTATAACATCACTATGCCGGTGGTATACGACTGGGAATACGTCAACGACACCGCCCGCACCGCCAATGTGAACAAGCGCACAGTAACCGAATGTACCAAAGTATTTCTGTCAGCCGTAAAGGAGGCAGGCTATCAGCCCATGGTCTATTTCAGCCCCTATCACATTCAGAATCAGATTCATCTGGAAGAGCTGAAGGATTTTGATTTCTGGCTGGCACTTTATTCCGACCGGATGCGATTCCCCTACGCCGTAGACATGTGGCAGTATACCTGCGAAGGCTCGGTACCGGGCATCAGCACAAACGTGGATATCAACATTCAGTTTCCTACAACATAATCACTCCCCAGCCATTCTCGTGGCTGGGGATATTTTCAGGTCAATTTCTGAAGAAATTCAGCCATCCGCTTCATGCCTTTTTGGAGCTGGTCATCGGAGGTGCAGTAGGACAGGCGGATAAATCCCTCCGCCCCGAAGCAGGTACCGGGAACTGCCGCAACGCCGGCCTCCCGGATCATCCGGGTGCAGAATTCCTCAGCACCCATGGAGAACTTACGAATGTCAGCAAAGACATAAAACGCTCCCTTTGGCTCTGGGAAGGAAAGCCCCATTTGCCGCAGCCGGTCGCAGACAAAATCTCGTCTCTTGCGATAAATTTCCCGCATAGGAGCCGGGTCTGTATCCAGCGCCTCTACGCATGCGGATTGGATGAAGGTAGGGACTGCGGCAATCTGTGCCGCACTCAGCAGCAGCATCCGCTCCATCACATCTTGGGGACCTGCCAGATATCCCACACGCCAGCCGGTCATGGCATAGGGCTTGGAAAAGCTCTGGCAGAGCAAAATCTGATCTTTCAGCTCCTGATCCAGGCTCAGATCCGGGCAATCGCCGTAGCTCAGCTGATTGTAGACATTGTCGCAGATCACAAAAATCGGCTTGCCACGCACAGCCTCCTTCACCGCCGCAAGATCGTCAGCAGACAGCACTGCGCCGGTAGGGTTATTAGGAGAATTAAGGATGATTGCCTTTGTTTTCTCGGTAATTACCTGAGAAAGAGCTTTTTTTGTGATGTGAAAGTTCGATTTTGCAAGATCCAGCACCACAGGTCTGCCCCCTGCGATAGTGGTGATGGTCTCGTACAAAGAAAAAGCCGGGGTGGGAATAACCACCTCTTCCCCAGGGTTCAGGATTCCCAGAAGTGCCGTAAACAGGGCACCTGTTGCGCCAACTGTAATCAGCACCTGATTTTCGTCGCAGGCGTACCCACGGGCTGTTTCAAATTCTGCCACCTTCTGCCGCAGGGCAGCCACACCCTGATTGGGGGCGTAGTGGGTCTGGTTTTCAGCGATTGCAGTGCAGGCCGCTGCCTTGATGCCCTCAGGCGTATCGAAATCCGGCTCTCCAATGGTTAACATAACGCAGTTCGGCATTTCCTTTGCCATGTTGGTAAAAACCCGGATGCCGCTTCGTTTCAGACCGGATAAATTGGAATTTAGAGGAATCATAGAAGCTTTTCCGCCAATTCTTCAAAGAAATCGGCACCTTTCATCAGAATGGAGTCGTCAAAGTTAAAGGTGTCCGCATGGAGGGCAGGGCTGTCACCGGTGCCAAGGAAAAAGAACATACCGGGGATATATTTCTGATACCAGGAAAAATCCTCGGTAATCATGCTGGGCTTTTCCAGCTCCCCGAAATCCACTACCTGCCGCACCTTTCGGTACAGGTCAGCCGGGTTCATCACCGCCGGGTATCCCTCGCTGAACTGAACCTGCACCGTGCATCCGGTTTCCTGCTCCACGTCTTTTGCAATTGTGAGGATTCCGCTGCGCAGACCTTCAAAAATCTCGTCCTGAAAAGCCCGGAGGCTGCCCTCTATATGGGTGCGCGCCGACAGTGCGTTGCGGACGGTACCGCTTTCCAGCTTGCCGAATTTCAGCAGACGGAACACATGATCGGGAAGCTCCGCTTCCAGTGCCATGACACGGCTGTAAAACGCCACACCTGCCGCCAGCGCATCCCGTCCTTCCCACGCCTTGGCAATGTGGGCAGACTTGCCGTAAATGTCCACAGTGACCTCACTGGCATGGCTCATCATCTCGTTTTCCCGGCTAAGCAGACACCCAGCCGGTGCACCGGGCCACAGATGCAGAGCAAAAATCGCCGCCGTGCGGTATTTTTCAAAAATCCCGGTTTCGCAAATGTCCTTTGCGCCTCCGGTGGTTTCCTCCGCAGGCTGAAACACCAGCAGAACGTTGTGTGGCAGGTCTTTTTTTACGGAAATCCGCCGGGCAAGCTCCAACAGAATCGCCATGTGTCCGTCGTGACCGCAGGCGTGCATTTTCCCCGGGTGCTCCGACGCAAACGTACAGCCGGATCGCTCCTGAATCGGCAGCGCATCCGCATCCGAGCGAAATGCAATGGTGCTATCCCGACCACGGTCAAAATAGGCACACACCGACCCTGCAATGGGAAAAAGCAGGGTGCAGCCCAGTCCTTCCAGACTCCTTTTGAGATATGCCACCGTCTTGGGCAAGTCCCGTTCCAGCTCCGGAATCCGGTGCAGTGCCCGCCGATCTTCGATGATCTGCATTTCCTTCACCTCCCAAAATTTAGGGTAATTATAGCCCATTGACAGATAGTTGTCAATTTTTCCTTGTGTTTTGCAGGGTTTGATGATAGGATATCCCTGATTAAACCAAGGAGGATACATTATGAACGCTCAGGAAATCATTGAATATATTCGCACATCCGAGAAGAAAACCCCCGTCAAAGTCTACGTCTGGGAGAAAACCCCCGTGGACTTCCCCAACTGTCATGTTTTTGCCGCCGCAGAGGGCCAGAAGATCGTTTTCGGTGACTGGAAGGACGTAGCTCCCGTGCTGGAGGCCAACGAATTTGCTCATGTGGAGATTGAAAACGACTGCCGCAATTCCGCCATTCCTATGCTGGATATGAAGGACATTCCTGCCCGTATTGAGCCGGGTGCCATCATCCGGGAGCAGGTGGAAATCGGTAAAAATGCCGTCATCATGATGGGCGCCATCATCAACATCGGTGCTGTCATCGGCGAGGGCACCATGATCGATATGGGTGCCGTGCTGGGCGGACGTGCAACCGTGGGCAAGAACTGTCATATCGGAGCCGGCACCGTGCTGGCAGGTGTCATTGAGCCTGCTTCCGCCACCCCCGTCATTGTAGAGGATAACGTCCTCATCGGTGCCAACGCTGTGGTCATCGAAGGCTGTCGCATCGGTCACGATGCTGTGGTCGCCGCCGGTGCCGTTGTTGTCTCTGATGTGGAGCCTAATACCGTGGTCGCCGGCTGCCCTGCCAGAGTCATTAAGGTCAAGGACGAAAAGACCGCCGGCAAGACTGCGCTGGTAGATGCACTTCGGGCACTGTAATTTCTGCTGCACCATTTTCGGCCTCCGGAATAACATGGAATGAGCGGTGAAGCTCGACTAAATTCTTGGAGGTATTGTTATGTGTTACAACAACAATAATGGATGCGGTATGTGCGGCGGTAACCTGTGGTGGATCATCATTCTGGCTATTCTGTTCTGCTGCTGCGGTAACGGTGGGTACGGCTGTGGCTGCGGCAATGGCGGCTATGGCTGCGGCTGCGGCAACAACAATAACACCGGCTGCTGCTAACCAATGAACAAAGGCGCCCCCACCGGGGGCGCCTGCAACCGTCAAAACATCTTCGGAGTTTTGGACAATCGATATGCAAAAACCCGAACACCTTAACAGGTGTTCGGGTTTTTCTTGTTAGCCGAGCTTATTTTCGCAGGGTACCACGTCACTGACTTGGTCACGGGAGAAGTAGTACTCAATGATGGGTCTTGCTACACGAGCCATCGTAGAACCATGGCCTACCTGCTCGCCGTAAACAGCGATAACGATTTCAGGTTTATCCGCAGGTGCAAAGCACACAAACGCACCGTGGTCAGACTTGTGTTTGCCCAAACCGTGCTGTGCTGTACCGGTCTTTGCTGCAACCGGTACACTCAGACCAGCCAAAGTCTTTCTGGCCGTACCATTGGGACCGCTGACAACAGCCTTCATGCCATCCAGATAGGCATGGTATACCTCATCAGATATCTCCAGACTGCTGACCAGCTGAGGCTGACTCTCCAGAATCATCTTGCTGTAATCAGGTGCCACAACACGGCTCAGGAAGGTTGCTCTGTAACGGTTACCCCGTTCTGCCAGAGTAGCGGTGTAAACCGCCATCTGCATGGGAGTGAACTTGTTTTCAGACTGACCGATACTTGTCTGAACCAAGTCACCACGATAGAAAGGCTTATGCTGTTCCTTCTGCATGGATTCCGGATTGGAACGGTGACCGGTATTCTCAGACAGCTCAATACCCGTTGCTTCACCCAGACCCAGACTCTTTGCCGTTTCATCCAGAACTTCAATTTGAGCGATTCGATCACCAAGCTCAAAGAAGAAGTAGTTACAGGAAACCTCCAATGCCTTTGCGCAATCGATGGTGCCATGGGTATGACCGGAAGAACTAAACAGCAGACACTTAGGGCTAAAGCCTTCGTACTTTGTAAACACACCCTTGTCCTCAATTGTCTCACCCAGATGATATTTACCTGCATTCATGGCAGAAATCAGGGTACACATCTTGTAGGTAGAGCCGGGAGGATAGGCACCGTGAAGGGCACGGTTGAACATAGGATTAAATTCCTGCTCTTTGATCTCATCAAACTTCTCGTTGAAGGTCATCAGGTCGTAAGTAGGGTAGGATGCCATGGCCAGTACCTCTCCCTTGGTGGTCATAACCACCGCAGCAGCACCTTCTGCGTCCAGACCCAGACCCTTTTTATCCTTGTTTTGCTCTGGGTCACGCAGCCATGTCATTACCTGCGCCAGAGCATCCTCAGTGATGATCTGGATATTCATATCCAGCGTGGTTTCCACGTTGTTGCCGGCCTTTGGTTCTTTTCCCTTTTCATACTCCTGAGAAATGATGGTACCGTCCTTGGCAACCTTGTCCACACGGGTGCCGTCAACGCCGTGGAGGTATTCTTCAAAAGCCGCCTCGAAGCCGGACTGACCAACGACGGCGTCCATGGCATAGCCCTTATCCTTATAACCCGGCCACTGTTTTTCCGTAATGGAACCCATGGTGCCGATGATGTGAGCTGCATAGCTGGTATGGTATTCTCGGACGGTGGAGGACTCAACCATCAGACCGGGAACGTTCAGCTCCAGAATAGCCGACAGGTTTTCATCGGAGACGTCCTCAATAAAGACGTAGCTGGAGATGTTTGCCACGCCACGCAGGTCAAACTCATACCGCAGACCGATAACCGCACGGGCCTCCTCGTCTGTCCACTCCGCCGGGATTTTATAGCGTTCCCGAAGCTTCTGCACCAGCAGCGGTGCGGTGATATCCGAGTCCATATTTCGATCCAGAAGGTATTTCTGGAAGTACCTTCTCCAAGCGGTGGTGAACTGATCGTGGGTGTACTCAAACGGACGTGTGGCAGTCACCGGGAAATGGTCGATGTAGCTGACTCCCAGCTCCTGCGTCTTTTTCACCAGATCATACAGGTACTGGTTCGTTCCGGAAGCAGAGGTGATAACGAAGTGGTTAAACACCAGATCATAACTGGCTCGGTTACCCACCAAAACGTTACCGTTTCGATCCAGAAGATCTCCCCGTGACGCTTTTACACGGTTTTTTGTCTGGTAGACGGTCATGTTGTTGTTTTTTCCGTCCGGCTCAACAACCTGAAGCTTAAACAGCTTGATGCCGTATAAGCCAACAATCAGGCAGAAAAATATCAACAGCAGAATTGAACGAAATCGGCTTATTCTTTCCATGTTTCTCCTCCGATTTTACTGATGGCCATAACCAGCGGGTACAATGCGGCCATTACAATCCAGGAAATCAGCCATGTGAGCAGAAACACACTCAGCCGTGCCCAGATGGTTCGTCTTAAAAACAGTCCCACTGCAAACAATCCCATCTCATAAACCAACAGTGCCAGTCCGGCACACAGCAGGATGGATGCAAAGCATCTGTTCCAGTAGCTTTGGCGCAGGAGAGATGCGCCGATTGTTGTGGCAGTCATCAGTGCAATGACATACGCCCCCGGCGCACTTCCTGTGTACATGTACACTACAGAGGCCAGCAGCGCAAACAGTCCGCCGGTTTCTGTTCCCTCCATCACAGCAATGAGTATAATTGCGCAGGCTGCCAGATCGGTCGTTGCGCCAAACAGATGGAAATGGCACATGATAACATCCTGAATCAGCAGTCCAACAATACAAACAATAACATAAAGACCCCATTTGAGCCACTGTCGCCGCTGCACATCAGTCATGTGCAGGATTTTCAGCAGATTTACTCCGGAGGGATCCGGCCGGAATTCCCGATTAAGGGTAGGTTTTCTTCGCTTCGCCATGGCATTACTCCGTTGTGTACTCGGTCAGGATAAACACCTGCTCCAGAGAACCGATGTCTGCCGCAGGCTCCAGCACTGCGAACTTGGCAACGCCGGTATCATTAAAGCCAGCATCCACAACGTAGCCCAGAATCAGGTTACGGGGATAGACGGTAGAACCGGAGGTCACCACCTGGTCGTTGTTACGAATAATTGCAGCGGAGGACAGATAGTCCATCCGGAGCATATCCTTACGGTTGTAGATGTAGCCGCCCTTGACCATGCCGTTATAGCCGGATGCTGCAATGTTGGCGGAAATCTCCAGTGTAGAGTCCATGATGGTCTTTACGATGGAATAATTGTTGCCGACCTCTGTCACCAGACCAACGACTTCGCCGTTTGCGGTGATGGCACACATGCCGACCTCAATGCCCGCAGAGGCACCCCGATTGATGGTGACAGTGCTGACCCAGTCGTTAGAGCTGCGGGAGATGATATAGCCGTCCACCAGCTTGTAGTCCTCATGGGCAGTGGTCAGATCCAGCAGCGCACGCAGGCGCTCGTTTTCACGGGCATTTGCATCAGCTCGGCGTGCATCGTCCTCCATGGAGGATATCTGCTCCTTCAGTGCCTGATTTTCAGCCGCCACCGCCTCATAGCGGAACATATAGCTGTATAACCGCTCAGCCTGACTGGTCAGGGCATTGGCGGCTCCCCGGAAAGGAGCCAGCGCACCTTTTACCACCAGATCGGGAACGGTGGTACCGGTGGTGCTGCTGAGGATGGCAAGACCTGCGGTCAGCAAAATCGCCACCACCAGCAAAATCCGGACACGGGTACTGAATAAATGTCTCATAGAAATTCTCCCATCATTTCGGGTGCAAGGATTTTTAGAGTCTGACCCAGTCGGCAAACCGGCAGACCCATCACATTATAGTAGTCGCCCACCATGCGGGTACAGAACAGTGCCGCTCCGCCCTGGATACCGTAGGCTCCGGCCTTGTCCATAGGTTCGCCGGTGGCAACATAGGCTTTTATTTCATTTTCAGACAGCTCCCGGAAGTAAATATCCGTGATTTCCGTAAAGGTCTCGGATTTTTCCCCACGCAGAACCGTCACACCGGTCATCACCTGATGGTGCCGACCGGACAGTAGCGTGAGCATTTCCACAGCTTCTTCCGCAGAATGGGGCTTGCCCATAATTTTCCCGTCGCAGACCACAATGGTATCTGCCGCTACCACCACATCCTCCGGCGCAGCCGCCACCGCCAGTGCTTTCAGGCGGCTGACTCTCGCCACCTCATCAGCAGCGGGCTTACCGGAATCCATGGTTTCATCAATATCCGCTGCCCGGATGACAAAAGGAACGTGGTAAAGTCCCATCAGTTCCCTCCGCCGGGGGGATGCGGATGCTAAGATCAATTGCATAGTGTAATTCCTTTCAAATCTGCGCCCATCGCATTTGCGGCAGGCCGTCGCCCCTTAGTCGAGACCTCTTAAATACAGGCCTCTCGTGCAGGAGCCGGGGTCAAAGGGCATGGGATTGAGGTAATCGTCCAGAATCCGATCCACTTCTCTGGGGTTTTCGGTGGTAAAATACAGACGCGTGCCCCAAAGACCCAGCTTCTGCAAATCATCCTGACGGTCCAGCCAACTGAGCTTCTTGCCGTTGAGCAGAACGCTGCGGCAGCTGTTGCCGTCCTTAATAATGTGGAAATCGGCGCCGGTTTTGTCTGTCAGCTTGGTGGCACCAAGGTGGCAGGTGCATTCTCCGGTGCGGTTGCGGATCAGACAATGCTCCGTCACCATCAGGGGCATCCGACCGTAAATCAGCAGCTCACAGGGTACTGCCTTGCTCACGTCCCGAATCTGGGGCATGGTCATTTCAAAGCTTAGGGTAGCAGATGCCAGTTCCATCTGGCGACACATATCCAGTGCGCCGGAGTTAAAGATATTCAGGCTGAAATCTCCATGGATCGCCATTCCTGCCTCTCTGACTACCAGCAAAAGTCCCAGATTGCCCACCAGCGCATCCCGAACGCCCAGCTGGCGCAAGGTTTCCAGAGAATTTTTAAGCTTGGGCAGCTCGCCGTCGTGAACGATACGGGGCAGAACAACTGCCACACGTCCACGTCTGACCAGCAAAGCGCACAGCTGCGGATCCTCCGTCAAAATGTGCAGCGGCACATAGAGCATCTGGGTAGGCAGTCTCAGCAGCTTCTCTGTAAGCTGCTCTCTGTCCGTAATCTGCACCGTCAGTCCGGGCATGCCACTGTGACCACGGTAATCAGGCAGACGCTTGGGCTTACCAAAGACCGGCGCATCACGCCGTGCCCGGACTGCCGTCAGCTGATTCAGCGCCTCCCGGCGCATAGCGTTGATAGAAGCAGCAGACAGCATGAGACCCGGTTCTACATTGGCACGCACCCCTGCACAGCGGTAGGGCGTACCGCCGGTTTTGCTCAGGCGATTGGAAAGAGATTCTGCGTCCAGTGCCACATTTCGGGCAAGCTCAGGCCGGGGACCGTTTACCTGACAGGTGTGTCCCTCACGGTCAGCAACCGTCAAAGAACTGCCCTGTTCCGTGACCTCCGCCCGGAAGGCAACGTCCACCAAGGCGTTTTCCACGCCCTCGTAGGACTGGCGGGCTGCTTGCAGCCACTGCTCATTTTCCTTTTCCTCGGTGCGGATGCCGAACATGTCCCGGTCCACCCGGTTGGTGTAATAACCGTCGGTAAAGCCCTGACGGTTGAAAGCAGTCATGAGATCCCGCACCATAGAGCGGGTCACGTTGCCGTCGTCCAGTGCCTTACGGTAGACAGAAGTAATGGTAGCCACATATTCGGGCTTTTTCATCCGACCCTCCAGCTTCAGGGAGGCAACGCCCATCTCTTCCAGCTCCTTGACGTAATAGACAAGGCAATTATCCTTGAGGCTCAGGGGGTATTTGCTTTCCCAGCGGCCGTATCCATAGCTCTGACGGCAGGGCTGGGCACAACGGCCACGGTTGCCGGAGCGACCGCCGATAGCGCTGGACAGGTAGCACTGACCGGAATAGCACATGCACAGTGCGCCATGACCAAATACCTCGATTTCAATGGGGGAATTGGCGCAGATATAGCGAATCTCCTCCCGGCTCAGCTCTCGGCTCAGCACCACCCGGCTCATGCCCCAGGCAGCGCACAGCAGCACACCGGGCAGGGAGTGGATGGTCATCTGGGTCGAGCCGTGCAGGGGCACCTTGGGTGCGATCTGCTTGCACAGCTGAATGACGCCCAGATCCTGAACGATGAAGGCATCCACACCGGCAGAAGCAGCCTGACGAATCAGCTCCGCCAGTGCCTTGGTTTCCCGGTCGGTCACCACCGTGTTCAGGGTCAGATGGACGGCAACGCCACGGACGTGGCAGTATTTAACAGCCTCGATGAGGGTTTGGGGTGTGAAGTTTTTTGCGCTTTGGCGCGCGTTAAAAATACCGCAGCCTAAATACACTGCATTGGCGCCGTTCTGAACAGCTGCACGCAATGCTTCCATAGACCCGGCGGGAGCCAGTAATTCTAGCATAATCATTTCTCTCCATAGTTGGTATACTTATGCCCATTATAGCACAGCCCCCTGTGGAATTCTACCCTTATGCCGCCAGTTTACGAAAAATTAAGAACAAGTACATCTTAATTGATATCGTATGAAGCACGCACGACCGGCTTTGATTTTGCAGACCTTGGAAGATGCTGTACACACCCGAAGCATGGTATTTACAAATAATTCATGGAAAATACGCAATTTCCTCTTGCAATTTGGATGAGATTGGGTTATTATATCTTAGCACTCAAAGTTATAGAGTGCTAAAACTCATAGATACAAGCAGGGAAAGACATCTTTACACCTGCGGTCTAAATACAAGAATGTATGGAGGAATCCCAAATGAAACTCAAACCTATGGCAGATAACGTACTGCTTAAGCAGCACGAGGCCGCTGAGACCACCGTTTCCGGCATCATTCTGGCAACTACCAACAAAGAAAAGCCCGCAATCTATGAAGTCGTGGCTGTCGGCCCCGGCACTAAGGACGTTCAGATGACCGTCGCTACCGGCGACAAGGTCGTCGTGAGCAAGTTCACCGGCAACGACGTCAAGCTGGACGGCGTAGATTACAAGTTTGTCAAGCTGGAAGACATTCTGGCTACCGTGACTGACTAAGGAGGAAATAAATCATGGCAAAGATGATTGTTTACGGCGAAGAAGCCCGCAAGAAGCTGCAGTCCGGCATCGACCAGCTGGCCGATACCGTTAAGGTTACCATCGGACCCAAGGGCCGCAACGTGGTTCTGGGTAAGAAGTACGGCGCTCCCCTGATTACCAACGACGGTGTTACCATCGCCAAGGAAATCGAGCTGGAGGACCCCTTTGAGAACATGGGTGCTCAGCTGATCCGTGAGGTCGCTACCAAGACCAACGACATCGCCGGTGACGGCACCACCACCGCTACCGTTCTGGCTCAGGCCATCACCCGTGAGGG